>Ga0315315_10003721_pt1 | contig 14045 bp, 25 predicted proteins | sample M140m3416metaG_FD_203699 | JGI IMG/M metagenome (GOLD analysis project Ga0315315, IMG submission 203699) | Ammonia-oxidizing marine archaeal communities from Monterey Bay, California, United States - M1 40m 3416 | ecosystem: Environmental > Aquatic > Marine > Intertidal zone | place: USA...
ATTATTATTAGTATTATTATTATTATTATTATTATTATTATTATTATTATTATTAATATTTAATTTTATAGGATGTCTGGTATTAGTATCTACTTTCTTAAAATTATTAACATCAACAACATCTATAGATATTTCGTGACTTAAATTATTCTTTATTATAGAATTATCTAAATCTTTAAAAGGATAATCATTAATAATAAAATCTTCAACATTTGTATCATATTCTAAATCCACTATACTTTTTCTTTTAGTATTATTATTCCATAAACTAGTACAATTTTTATTTTCTATATTTATTTCATTTATATTACATTTATCTTGTAATGGAAAAGAACTTCCTAAACTTGTATCATTTTCAGAACAATTTTCATAATATTCAAATTTAAAATCACTTTCAATTTGTTTAATTTCTATATTATTGCTAATTTTCATATTAGTCGTAAATCCATCCATATTTATAATAATATATATATATATATTATTATTATAAATATAATATCGATATCGGCAGGATTTGAACCTGCGAGGGCAATGCCCAATAGATTTCAAGTCTATCTCCTTAAACCACTCGGACACGATATCAAAAAATATAATAGAATCCAAAATATAAATCCCACCCACTAACCCTATTTAAACAAAAAGTTTATATACACTAAAATTTATAAAAATATCTTATAATGCACTATTTCAGCAAGTTCTAACAAATTATTTTTATATATATAATAGCTTATTTTTTACATTACACAGAGAATATATTTAATATCATAAATTAAAATTTAATAAAAAATAAATATATTCTATACAATTTAAGTATTTAATTAAAAATTAAATACTAAGGTTGGTACTCACCCAATAATTAATTATATATTTATTGTTTCTTTAAAACGCGATTATTTATTTTAATATAATTTTCTAATATATTTTCATCTTTTTTTTCATTTATAATTTTAAATTTTCTATAATTAATTTTATTATATTTATCTATAAATTTTTTTTTATCACTTTCATCATTAAATTTATCATCAGCTATTTTATTTAATAAAAGTATATTTTGTAATTCAACTATTTTTTTAATATCTTCCATAATATATTTTAATTTTAATATTATAATAATTTCAAATTTATTGTTGAGCACATTGTATATTTTCTTGATATTGTTCATCATTTATATCATCTTCTATATTTTTGTGTTCATAATATTCTATATTATTTATATCAGAATCGGTATCTATATTTTCATCTTTAATATCAAAAATACTTTTTAATAATTTAATTTTATTATTATCTATATTATCTGGAAATTCTATATTAAATTTAATAATTAAATCACCATAAATTAAATTATCTTCATTTAATTTAGGTATTCCTTTGCCATTTATTTTCATTAAATAATTTGGTTTAATAATTTTATCTATATCTACTATTAATTCTTCATCATTTAAATAATTTAATTTAAAATACCCTCCACATAATGATTTACCCAATGATATATTTTCGTCTAAATATAAATTATTATCTCTTAATAAAAATCTTTCGTGTGGAATAACATTTAATTTAATAATTAAATCACCCCTTAAATCAAATTCTTTATTATAATCACCCTTTTCTTTCAATATAATTTCTTTTCCATTATATGAACCTTTTTTAATATTTAAATTATATTGCTCTTTTTTAGTTTTTAAACCAGTCCCATTACATTTTGGACATTTACAATCTTCTTTAATTGTATAACCCAATTGGTTACATTCAGTACACGCAATTTGCATTTGTTGAATAACTCTTGGAGCTATTTCTTGTGTTTTCATAATTATTTTATTACCATTACACATCTTACATATTTCTTTACCATCATTTAAATAACCATTTGCTTTACATTTTCTACATTTAGTAGATATTTCTACATCTACATTTTTTTTAGTACCTGTATATATATCATCTAATGTAATCTCTACATTTATAATTTTATGTGTATTACTTGGTTTATTTTGTCCAAACATATTAAACATACCTCCCATACCTCCCATTTCCCCTAAATCATTAATATTTACTGGCATTCCTCCCATTCCAAACATGGACCCAAATATATCTCCAGGTGGAGGCATATTTTCTAAATCAGTAGAACCATACTTATCATATTTATTTTTTTTGTCTTCATCTGATAATATTGTATATGCATCTGTTATTTCTTTAAATTTATCAGCACTTCCTCCTTTGTCTGGATGGTATTTCATTGCTAATTTTTTATATTGTTTCTTAATATCATTATCAGATGCTTCTTTTGATAACTCTAAAATATCATATAAATCTTTACTCATTATTTAAATAATTATAATAATATATTTTTAAATCTTAAACATATAGTATATGATATTAGAAGTACTTATTATAAATATATAATTAATATCTAATAATTGTATATTCCATAAAAATTTATTATATAATGGTTTTAGTAAAAAATCTATCATACTAATTAAATTTATATTTCTTAATCCATTACTATTAATTCGAAACCATATATTACCAACACTAATTTCTATATATAATAGAAATAAAAATGTTATAATAATATTAAATATTAAAATTTGTTTTATGTCCCTTTGGTTCATATATATGTAAAGACCAGGTATTTTTATTTAATAAATTAGTTACACGATGATAACCAATATTATTATCTATATAACTCGCATCTAAAAACATATTTAAATAATTACTATTTTTTTTATATAAAAATTTATTTTTTTTAAATACATCTTCTTTTAATTTTCCCGATAATAAATAAACACTACAACCTTTACTTGAATGGTCGTGTATAGGAGTTATAACATTTGGATTCCATTTTATTAATGCTATATCGTATTTATAATGTGGAATTATATATTTATAATAAATATTATTAATATTTATTTTTTTAAACATCTATATAATTATTATATATAATTACTATCTATATTTATTATACAAAAATGTAAATATACTATCTGATTTAATGTGAAGTAAAAATGTAATATTAATTATTTCTATTATATAATACCAATTTGTAGGAATATATAATAATTCATTTTGTTTTAAATTTACAATAATAGACCATTTTTTATAATTTTTAATTTCTTGATTTTTAATTTCTTTTTTATGTTTTGGATTTATTAATAATATATTACAATCTCCAAACATATTTCCAATTAATAATAAATTATTATTGTTTTTTATTAAATTAGAATCATATGTTTTTTGTAATAAACTACCATAATATTTAGGATTATAATATAAATATCCCTTAAAAATATTATATAAATAATCACATTGTTTATTTAATTCAAAATCTGTAATTAATTTATTATTTTCATATATATTTATATATTCATCTTTTTTAAAATCATTTAATCTAATTAATTGATTATCTTGTTCATAATAATAATTAGGATTAAACATTATTAGATCTAAATCTAAATCAAAATTATAATTATTAAATAATAATGGGTCTAATATTCTTTTATTTCTGTAAATGTTTTCAAAAGAATCTAATTTTATTAATTTAGAATTCTTATTATATTTATTAATATTTATTATACTTATAATTATTAATATTATTACTAATATTAATAATAGTTTTAATAATATACTAATCATTAAACTATATAAAGATATATTATTTATAATATAAAAAATGACCGAAGATGCAAATATGACTGAAGATAGTATGGTAGTTGATAATAATTCTGAAAATAGTTTAGTGGGTCGAGTAAATTGGTTTAATCGCCGAAAGGGATTTGGATTTATTACTGTTGTAACTCCAAATGTTAAATTAACAAATACAGATGTTTTTTTCCATTTTTCTGAAATTAAGACAGATAATTTTAAAATCGTTTATCCAGGAGAATATGTATCATTTACCCTGGGGGTCAATGATACGGACCAAGAAGGCAGAAGTATTTGTAAAGAAATAACAGGTGTTTATGGTAATGAATTATTGACAGATAATGAAAAATATAATATTAGAGTTACTGAAAAGAGAAATAATGAAAATAAAAATACCTCTAGTCAATAAGACATTCGTCTAAATTAAGTTTTTTATTTTTTTTATTTTTATTTTTATGTTTTTCTGTTGTTCCATCTAAATTATGTATAGTAATATCATATTTATTTTTACTATAATGACTTAATCTTTTTTTGTATTGATTATTAAAGATGGAAATATCATCTTTAATATCAATAATATGTGGGTGTTTAATTCTATTTTCTTTTTTTTGTCTTAAAATTCTTCCAACAGATTGAACTATATCTGATTTTGGTGATCCTAATATAATTGTATTTAATTTAGGTATATCCATTCCTTCACTAGCCATTGAAAAGGTACCTAATATAATATCTTTTGTTTGTGCTTCTCTTAATAATTCTGGTTTAACTCCACCAACATAAAATCCGCAAGTTATGTTTTCTTTTTCTAATTTTTTGGATATATAATCTAAATGTCCTCTTCTATCGCTTAATATTAATATATTTCTATTACCTTCATTAAATAAATCTATAGCTTTTTGAATAATTAATGTAGTTCTTGGTTTAAATTCACATACTTTATTTATCATTTTTGGAAAATTTGTTTTCCCATTATAATTATTTTCTACTTTTGAATATTTAATATCATCTGATGAAAAATTTAATATAGATACTTCTACATAATCTTCATTTTTTTCTTTTGAAGAATATGCTATATCACCTATATACCATTCAAATACTTTTCTTAAACCATCTTTTCTATTTGGAGTAGCTGATAATCCTAACATATATTTAGATGCTACTTTTGGCATACATTTAGAAAACATTTCAGCACCTAAATGATGACATTCATCAAATATTATTAATCCAAAAGATTTAAATATATCTTTATCATATTCTTTCATTGATAAACTCTGAACCATTGCTAATACTATATCTTTATTATCTATATCTATTGTATTTTGTTGTATTTTTCCAATACTTGCGTTTGGTATAAATTCTTCTATTCTATCTTTCCATTGTGTCATCAAAAAATCTTTATGAACTACTACCATAGTTTTAACTTTTAATTGTGCTAAAATATATAAAGATAATACTGTTTTTCCACCCCCACATTTTAAAGATATAATTGCTCCTCCATCTTTATCTAATGTATTTTTAACAATATCATATATTGGCATTTGCTCTTTTCTTAAATCTCCTTTAAATTTGATATTTATAGAATCTCCGTCTGTTAATGTATTTTCATTTGGTTCTCCAAATTTTTTAATTCCATAAAATCTTGGTAAATATAATTTATTTGGACTTTCTAAAAAAACATTAAATTTTTTTTCAGCACCCTTTCCAATATCATTATAATTAAATGGTTTAACAATTAAATCATCTTTGATTTCTTTTATTATTTTTAATTCAAAATCTTTTTTTTTTATTATATAACCATTTCTATTTAATTTAGACATATTATATCTTTATTATTTATAAATAAATAACATTTAAATAATATTTCAAATATTTATATTTTAATTTATATCTATTATATAAATATGAGTTCAATTACAAATATATATTTACATTATGCTATGAATTTAGATTCTCATTATAAAACAATAGATGATTATATTATGGAAAAACATAAGAAAAATAAAAATAATAATAATAATGATGATAATCTATTAACAGGTGTTAAATCATCACATGATAAATATTATGATAAAATGTACGATTCTACTAATAAAAGATTTCCAATTAATACAAAATATATCAAAAATATAAGAGATAATATTACCAAATGTCCAAGTGATTATTCTAAACAAATTAAAACTATTTTAAAAAATAATAATTTAGTAGCACAATTTCCAGGATATACTAAAGATGAAATATTACACGAATTAAGATATGTAAATAATACAACTACTATAGATAATACTAAATATAAAAAATATGTACCATTCCCAGTAAGTCCTGATTTTTTAAAATAAATAATTATAATATAATATAATATAATATAATATATATATATATATAATGTTTGGCGGTGTTGCTCCTCTTGTTGCCGCAGTTGCTCCAATGGCAATGGATGTGGCAGCAAGTAATCCAAAATCAATTCTTGGTGTTGGATCAGTTGGATTATGTCTTTTTGTATGTGTTGCCTGTATGTTTACCGGATTACCATTATGCTGTTGTATATTTTTTTGGTGTTGGTGTTGTGGAATCGGGGTTTTTAGTGATGATGATGAAGAATAAAATATTAATAAAAAAAAAATATAAGTTAAATTAATAATATGAAAATTCTATTAGTGTTTGTAATATTAGCTATTATGTGTGTGGGTTGTATTATTGTTATTATTAGTAGTTCATTAATTTTTTGGGCTAGTGGAGGAGTTGGATCAGTTACAGAGACGGTCGGATCAGTGGTAGAGACAACTGAATATGAAGCATGTGTGGCTACTTCTCCACTCGCGGGTATAGGTCGAATGGGAGCTGAGTGTGGGGCAGACCCAAATGGTCCTATGCTTCCTAATGGTCAAGAGTGTGACCAAAATAGTCAATGTGCAAGTGGAAATTGTGTAGGGGGTGGTGCATTAGGATTTGGATTATTGAGTAGTGACGAATGTGGACCCGCAGGAGAAAGTGGATGGATTAGATAATATAGATATTTTTATAATAAAAAAAATTAATATAATATATAATATATTATGTTAAATTATAATTTATTATTTTTAACAATTTTAGCTACTATTTTTATAAAATATATTACAAGTAAAAATAAAAGTATATTAATTAAAATTTAATTAAAATTTAAGATTTATTTTTAATACAATTTTTACACCAAGAAGTGTTATTTAATTTATTCCATTGAGTATTACTAAATTCATTGCGGTTTTTAGAAATATTACATTTAAAACATTGTCGAGATTTACCTACTTGATTTGGTCTCTTGTATTTTTTGTCATAATATGTTTTACAACAAACTGACCGCGAAGGAACACGAGATGATTGAGGCATATTAATCTGATTTAATTAATTTTAAATTAATAAAAAATATTATTATAATTTCAAATTAAGTAAGTATAAGAGCTCTATTTGGTTACCATTTGACTAAAGAATTTATTAATAACTCCTTGTTGAATAGTCGGATCAGTAATAACAGTATTTTCCGCTTCAAACCCACCGATTCGTCTTCCAGGTTGACATTTTTTGTAAATACCTTTAACTATAATTTGGTTTTTTGATATAAATAGATATGCAATATAATAAATCTTCCCTTCATAATTAGTCTCTCGGATAGTATAACTAGTATTTTCAACACTTTCACCCTTTTTATATTTTTTTCCATTTATCTGATTACTAGAACCAGATGCTGTATTTTTAGAAGTTCTTCCATTTTTACACGATCTGTTATGAGCTCTCACCGCTTTAGCGTTTTTGCCGCGCGGCATTATGTTAGTACTATTTAAAACTAATAAAAAATATTTTATTAGTATTTCAAATTAATTAAATAAGAGCTCTTAAAACATTTAAAATTAATATTTTAAATATTTAATATAATAATGAATAAAATAAAATATTTTATACAAAGTCTGGAAAGGCCAGAAAGATTAGAATATATTGAAAAAAATAAAAAAATAATTCAAGATATAGAAATATATAAATCTATAAATGGTTATAATATTGATGAAACATGTAATGAATTTTATAAAAGTGGATTAAAATATACAGAATTACATAAAGATTATGAAACATATGGAACACTAGCAAATTATTTAACAAAAATAAATGCTTTTAAATATCAAATAGAAAATAATATTGAATATATGTGTTTAATAGAAGATGATTTAATTTTAGATAAAGATTTCCCGAAATTCATAGAAGATAATTTACATTTTTTAGAAGAATATAATATATTACAACTAGATGAATGGGGTGAAGGATATATTACATCATTAGAAGGAGCAAAAAATGTATTAAATGATATAACAAAAGATGGTATAATAAAAAATATAGATAATCAACTTTCACAAAATTGTAGTAAAAATAAAAGATTATATAATACACCTTGGATACTTGCTATACCAACAAATTTAGGGGATTGTATGAAAACAGAACAAATACCAGATTCTATAATAAAAAATTTTAAAGAACATAATTAAATATATTTATATTTTGATTTATATTTTGATTTATTTGTATTCTTTAATAAATTTTTTAATAATATTATCTTTTAGTGTTTTATTTGTAATTATACCATTCATTAGTTGACCCATATTACATGTTTTATTTGCTTTTACAATCTTTGCTATTTCTACTACATTTGGTTCTGTCATTCTATAATTAACTAGATATTGATTATTATCATATATTATTAGTTTTGCTTGATATTGACATACAGATGAACTTTCTCCTTTTTTATATTTTTTTCCTTTAAGTTGGTTATAAACACTTGTAGACGCATTTGCTGTAGAACGACCACGCATACAAGCTCTATTATGAGCCCTTGCAGCTTTTGATTCTTTCCCTCTGGGCATAGTTACTTTAATGTGTAATAAATCCTTAGTATATTAATACTAAATATATTTCAAATTAATTAAATTAAAATTAAAAAGAGCATTTAAAAAATAATATAAGATAAATATAAATGGATGAATTACAAGAAAATATGTTATCCATAATTGTAGGATATTCAATAGTAAATTTAATATGGAATATATACTCTGAAGATTATATAATAGTTAAAAAAATATAGATTACGTTTATATTTTCAAATAATAATAATTTAAAAAATATTAATGAAAGAGACAAATATAAATGATTTAACAACTCGTTTAACAGATGAAGAATCAAATATTGTAGATTCAATTATAAATGATTTAAATAAAGATAGTGTCCCTCCTAAAAATCCTGGACAAATGCCTCCTGGCCAAATGCCTCCTGGACAAATGCCTCCTGGCCAAATGCCTCCAGGACAAATGCCTCCTGGCCAAATGCCTCCAGGACAAATGCCTCCAGGACAAATGCCTCCTGGCCAAATGCCTCCAGGACAAATGCCTCCAGGACAAATGCCTCCAGGACAAATGCCTCCAGGACAAAATGAACCACATAAAGTAAATGTTACTCCACAACAAAAAAAAATGTTAGAAATGATGAATTATGAAGACCAACAAATATTTTTAAATAAAATTAGACTAAATCAAGAAAAAGAAAAAGTAGAAGAAGAAGAACAAAAGAAGCAAATATTAAGTGAAGAAAAAATTAAAGAAATTAAAGGAAATGCTATAGAGGAATTAAAAAATAGTATTAAAGAACCGGTAATAATTTCATCAATAGCTTTTATTTTTTCTATTCCACAGATAAATAATTTATTTTTATCAACAAAGTCACATATGTTAGTGAATGATACTGGAGATATAACAATTGTATCATTATTAATAAAAGCGTTATTAGTTGGTATTACATATTATTTTATTAAGAAATATAATATTGTATAATTAATAAATATATAATTGGGTACTATATTCTTCTAATTTTTTATAACATTTATTAATAGTAACTTCTGAAATTTTGGAAATATTTGAAATATCTTTTTTAGATATATTTATTTTATTAATTCTAACATATAGATATATTGATCCAGCGGCAATTGAAGGAGGTGTATTTTCATATATAATTTTTAATTCTTGAGCTTTATCAGATATATTTTTAATAATTTGAATATCATTATTATTTAAATTTAATTTATTACAAAATCTATCTATAAAATCATTTGAATGTATAATTATATTTTTATTAATTCTTTTATTATGTTGTTTATTATAATGTAATATTTCTTGGAATTTTTTACATCCTTTTGTAATTATAACATTTTTAATACTAAACATTTCTGATATTTCTTTAGTACTTCTAGGAACATTACAATTTTTACAAGCAAAATATACACAAGCAGCAATTATACCTTTTCTATTATTTCCGCGAGAAATTTTATTTTCTGACATAATTTTGTATAATGATTTGGCTTCTTGAATTATTTTTTGTTTTAAATTACTATTATTACAAACTAATTGTATATCATTAAATATTTTATTTAAACTTCTTTCTTTATATGTCATACTATTCCAATCATTCATTTTTTTAGTTTTATTCATTATTTTATCATAATATCCAGATTTAATAGTTGTTCCAACAGATGCTTCTGGTAATAATGGATTTAATGCTAATCCACATCTAGTAGGGTCAGAAGATTTACTATCATTATGTCCATAATATCTCCATTCTGGTTTATTTGATATATTATTATTATTAATTAAATCTTCTTTAAAATTTTGGTCTATTTTTTTATTTAAATTTGTATTAAGTATTATTATATTCAATTTAATTTTTCCATTTTTTTTAATAATTAATTTTAAATCTATTATTTTTTCATTTGATTTAGTTTCATTTGATTTAGTTTCATTTGATTTAGTTTCATTTGATTTAATTTCATTTGATTTATTTTCATTTATTAATTTATCTAATGATGTAAATAATTTATTATTTTCCATATTATTTAATATGTATAAAATTACAAAAATATATCAAATTAATATTAAATTAATAAAATGATTACACAAATAATAAATAATATATTTATTTCAGATATTCATAATAGTTATGAAACTGATATTTATACTAAATATAATATAAATATAGTAATAAATTGTACATTAAATTCTAAATTTATAAATTTAGATACTATAAAAAAGGTAAGAATTCCATTATCATTTGATATGAATCAAAATGATATAAATTTATTAAATAATAATTTACAAACTATACTAAAATATTTAAAAGATAATATATTAGATAATGTTATATTAATATGTTGTTATGATGGTATTAGAATATCACCATTAATAATAGCATTATTTTTATTAAAATATACAAAATTAGAAGATAAAAAACAAATTAATGATATATTTAAAAGTAAAAATGATAAAATTTTTATAGATTATGATTTAAATAGTTTTGATATTTAATATTTTTTTTTTATTAATTTTTCCAATTTAATTTATTATGATTAAAATAATCTATATCTGGTTTAGTTTCATCTATTCTTCCAAATTGTAATTTACCATATTTTATTAATATTTTATTATGAACATTACAATAATCTCCTTTAATTTTTGTATGTGAACATTGTCCACCATAATGATCATTCCATAAACGAGCCATACATTTATTTTTTTTTTTAGAAAAATGCATTCTGCTTACATATCTTGGTTTATATATATTATTTCTAATTAATTCAGATATTTCATATTGATTATAATCAACTTTATTTAGTTGTATTTTTAACCAATTAATATCATTTGCTTTTTTCCCATTTGGTCTTTTATTATATTTTTTTTCATATAAATTTTTTAAAAATACTATTTCAGATGGTTCAATTATTTTAAAATTATATTTATTTTTTACTAATTCTTTAACTATTGTTTTATATTCTTCTATATTTATTACCTTATTATAATTAATATAATAAGTTAATAATTCTGTTTCTATCTTTTCTATAAGAATTTGGTTAAATAATAAAGTGATTAGTTCACTCATTTTCAATTTTTGTAATAATATTGTTAATTATATTTTGGATATTAATTTCATTTAATATAATTTCAATTTTTTTTAATAATATATTATATGTATTAATTGATATATCATAATTTTTAAATTTTCTATTTAATTCATTATATAAATTATCATTATTTATTATCATATTATTTGATTTAGTTTTATAAGGATTTTTCATAAGATGTAAAAATAATTTATCATTAGAATTCATCCTAATATATTTATAATTGGTATATTATTATTTTTAATATATTTAATCTTATTAATATTTATATATATAGTATTATTATTTTGTATCATTTTAGTATTATTTTTAAAAATATCAATACTATTATTTATATATTTTATATCATTTTTATTATAATTATTAGAAATTATAAATTTATTTGTGATATTATTTCGTATAAATAAAAATTTTAAAATATTTTTTGTTAAGTAATTATTTAATAATTGTATATTTTTATTACTATCTTCATCAAAATATATATAATATAAATTTTTATGAATTGTTATATATTTGTAATATATTTTTAATGGTATACCAATTATCTTATAATTTAAATTATAATTATAGTATAATTTAAATACATTATTTTTATTACTTATTATTATATTATCTTTATCTATATTTTTTATAATTACATTCATTATATATAATTTATATTATAACAATATGATAATATTTAAACATACTTTAATAATATAATTTATAATGAATATTCATTATAAATTAAAAAATTTAATTAAAAATAATAAGAATTATCCCAATATTTTATTATATAATATAAATACAATTTATTGTAAAAATACAATAATAAATGTATTAGATGATTTATATAATATAAATAATATTACAACAACAATTAATTATAAAAATATAAATTATAGTAAAAGTTAATATCATTTTTATATAAATATAAAAAAAATTAAAGATTTTAGTATATTTAAAGATTTATTAAATGATATTATTCAAAATGATAATTATTATATAAATTATAATAAAATTATTATATTAGATAATTTTGTATTAAATATAAATAATCAAAAATGTATAAAAAATTTAATAGAAAAAAACATGAATATAAAATTTATTATAATATCAAAGTATAATAATATATATAATAGTTTAAAATATATATGTTTATGTTTAAGAATAGATATAAAAAAACGAATAAATTCAGAAAATAATATAGAATATATAAATAATATATTATATAATAATAATTTATATAATGATATCTACAATAAAGTAAATAAGATATTAGTAATTAAATTAAATAAAACTAAAATAAAAGATATTAAAACTTTTTCATATTTATTATTATTAAATAATATAAAATTATCTTATTTATATGAAATTATATTAGATATATTAATTAAAAATAAATATTCGTTTAATATAATAATTAAAATAAATAATTTTTTTTCTAATTTATTAAAATATTCTAATATTAATAATAAATTTTTATTATTATATTATGAATATATATTAATAAATTGTAATGTTATTATAACTAATAAGTAATTTATATAATTTTATATAAACATATTAATAAACAACTATATATAATATAATCAAAATTAATATCTATATTAATTATTTTTGTATTACCGTTTGGTAAATAAAATAGACACTCATTATAATAATTTCTTGATATTATTGTAGCTAATAATGTAATTATTATAAATAGTATATTTTGTTTTTCTTTAAAATATATTGTTCCTACTATTAAAATAACTGAATACATTAAATGAGTGACTTCTGTTAATTTATTTAACTTAAATATACTTGAAATTAATAATATTTTTTGACCAAAAAATATTAGATTTAATATTTGTTTATCTAATTTATTTTTACTATTATTTATTAAATAATATGTAATTATACTAATTATTATACAAGGTAAAAATAATTGTGTCATTATATAATATATAAATATAAATATAAATATATAAATATAATATAATATATTTAATAATGAGAACAGATATATCATTATATCTTGAAAAAAAATTTAAAAAAAATAATTTAGTAATAAATTCAAAAAATTTAGATGAATTATTTAATAAGTTTGAATTAATATATTCTAATTTAACAACTGAATTTATTAAAAATTATAAAAGAGAAGATATATTATATAATCATTATCATAATTTTAAAAAAGACATTATATTTAGTAATAAAACATTAATAAGAATTAATTATAATAATCAAATAATAAAATTAAATATATATCATAATAATGAAAAATTAGATGTATTTATTAATAATATATTATTTGTTATTTATTATTTAATAAAATATTCAAATTATACAAAAAATATTGAGATAGATTATTTATTAACAGATTTGGTAAAAGAGATAAAAAATATGAATATAGGTCAAATATTTACTCAAAATGAAATAAATTCTGGATTAACAGATTTTAGAAAAAATAAAATAATAATTTGGA
>Ga0315315_10003723_pt1 | contig 14041 bp, 12 predicted proteins | sample M140m3416metaG_FD_203699 | JGI IMG/M metagenome (GOLD analysis project Ga0315315, IMG submission 203699) | Ammonia-oxidizing marine archaeal communities from Monterey Bay, California, United States - M1 40m 3416 | ecosystem: Environmental > Aquatic > Marine > Intertidal zone | place: USA...
CAACATCCGAGATTTTTCTGGAAATCGTACGTTGGTAAGGTTTGATACGGGCAACAGTGTAATCGTTCAGGCCGGTGAAAATGGTATTCGCTTCCTGCTAATTTCAGGTAAGCCAATCGAGGAACCCATCGCATGGCACGGGCCAATCGTAATGAACACGCAAGAAGAGTTGATGCAGGCATTTAAAGAGCTACGAAATGGAACGTTTATTCGCCCCACTCACTAAATTTAAATGGCACCAAGCCATTTCAGCAACGCAAAATATAGAACGCCAAATACCATCAGTTTCATCACCAAAACGCCAAGCCAGCTTAGCCACTTACTCGAACTATCGTTGATGATACCGACGCGACGAAGCGCTTTGCGGTGCGCGCAGATCATATCATCAATGCGCCCGTGATCTAGTTGGCCTTGACGACGTGGATGAGCTATGCGCTTCAGCGTTTTTTCCAAATACGTTACATCTTCGGCCACACAACTAGGCAAACGACGCCTTAAACGGCGAATTTTCTAACCCAAAGATCCTTTATTTAAATTAAATTTATCCGATGCATGGCGTCGATCTCGATCTTAGTCTTTTGCATTAAATCGATACTCATAAGTCTTGGGCCTTGAATGCTACCAGGCAGGTAAACATTTTACCTAGGATTCCCAAAGTATTCGCACGGTCGGGTTTAAGGGTGCAACTCCTGGGCCACCATCAAAATTATGCATTTGCCACACGTCAGATAGGCAGTGAAAAGCCAAGCGCCGGAATTTGGCCTCAACCATCCATTTTTAATGCTGAAATGAACGCCTCTTGGGGTATATCTACTTTCCCAAACTGGCGCATCTTTTTCTTACCTGCTTTCTGTTTATCCAATAACTTGCGCTTGCGAGAAACGTCTCCCCCGTAACATTTGGCTGTCACATCTTTGCGGAGAGCCGAGAGGGTTTCACGGGCAATGATCCGCCCGCCAATAGCGGCTTGGATTGGGATTTTGAACATATGTTGGGGGATCAAATCTTTGAGTTTTTCGACCATGGCGCGGCCGCGCGCTTCTGCGCGTTCGGAGTGAACCATGGTGGAGAGCGCGTCAACGGGTTCTTCGTTCACGAGGATCTGCATTTTTACGAGCTTGTCTTCACGGTAACCTTCCATGGAATAATCGAAGGACGCATAGCCCTTTGTTACAGACTTTAAGCGATCGTAAAAATCAAAAACCACTTCATTGAGTGGTAGATCATACACCACCATCGCACGCGTACCCGCATAAGTTAGGTCAATCTGGATGCCACGGCGGTCTTGGCACAGTTTCAGCACATCGCCAAGGTATTCGTCAGGAACAAGTATCGTCGCTTTAATGCGTGGTTCCTCGATGTGATCTACGTGCGTTAGGTCTGGCATATCAGCAGGGTTATGCAAGTCGATCATTGCGCCATCGCGCATGTGCACGTGATATATCACGCTTGGGGCTGTAGTTATCAATTCAATATCATATTCACGTTCTAGGCGGTCGCGGATAACTTCCAGGTGCAAAAGACCAAGGAAGCCACAGCGGAACCCAAAACCAAGCGCCGCAGAAGTTTCCATTTCCGTGCTGAACGAAGCATCGTTTAACGATAGTTTAGCAATCGCCTCGCGTAAATCTTCGAATTGTGCGTTATCCACGGGGAACAGACCACAGAAAACCACTGGCTGCGATGGAGCAAACCCTGGGAGTGGATCTTCTGTACCCTTTTTTTCTGTCGTAATCGTATCGCCAACTTTTGTGTCCCGCACCTGTTTAATGGATGCGGTCAGGAAGCCCATTTCACCTGGGCCAAGCATGTCGATGTTGTCCATCTGTGGGCGGAACACACCAACACGATCCACGGGGTATACTGCATTGGTAGCCATCATGCGGATGCGGTCACCTTTACTTAAATGGCCGTCGATCACACGTACAAGAACAACCACGCCGAGATAGGCGTCATACCAGCTGTCGACCAACATGGCTTTAAGTGGGGCGTCAGGATTGCCTGTTGGTGCAGGCAAGCGGGTTACAATCGCCTCTAACACATTGGGGATGCCGATACCCGTTTTCGCCGACACTTCGACTGCATCCGTAGCATCGATGCCAATTACGTCTTCAATCTGTTGACAAACACGTTCAGGCTCAGATGCCGGGAGATCAATTTTATTTAGAACTGAGATGATTTCGTGATCCGCATCGATGGCCTGATAGACGTTAGCAAGTGTCTGTGCCTCAACACCTTGAGTAGCGTCGACCACCAAAAGCGAGCCTTCGACAGCGCGCATAGAGCGCGATACTTCGTAAGCAAAATCCACGTGGCCTGGGGTATCTATAAGATTGAGGACGTAATCCTCACCATCATTTGCATTATACTCAATACGTACAGAATTAGCTTTTATGGTTATGCCACGCTCTCTCTCGATATCCATTGTGTCTAGCATCTGAGCTTCCATGTCCCGCTCAGCCACCGTACCAGTCTGTTGGATCAGACGGTCTGCAAGAGTGGATTTGCCATGGTCTATGTGCGCTACGATGGAGAAATTACGTATTTTTGAAATGTCTGTCATATGGCGTTTCGCAATAGTCCTGTGTTACTTTTTCTAGCGAGGGAGCGTCATACGCTTTAGACTTCGATATGCCGGGAATTGAAGTTTTCGTCAAGATGACAAGGCGATCATTCCATTCACACAGTCTTCCTTAATGGCGCGATAAAGAAGGAAAAATGATACTCGAATGACGGTATCATTTTTGACGATGTAACGCGGGATGAGGGCAACAAAAAGTCCGCCGAAGACCAAGAGTTTTAGAGGGCCATAATCCTAAGCACTTTGAGGGTTGTCTCGATCTTCGCGCAGACTAACCAGTTATCATCCATTCAGTGCTCGACATTTTTTTTACAATGCGTTGGGCATCGAATACCAACATGTCATTTGAAACCGCGTTCTACTTGCCTCAGTTGTCAACAAAATTACCTAAATTTTACAAATAAGGACCCTCTCAAATTGTCATGATTAGTTAGGATATATATGGAAATTGCGATACAATTCAAAGTACCAAAGTGTGAAAATAACAAAGATTTTATTAGACGCCATACCGTCGCGCAAAATGGGCATAAACGCAAAAGGCTTAAAGCAATGAAAAGTGTAAAACGTTTTTTAGTCCTTGTGGTACTATGTGATACATTGGGCGTGCCTCAAGCCAATGCAGATCGCATTGAACTTGCCTGCAAAGCATCAAACCTTGAAGCCGCTTCGAACGCTCTCTGTCTTTGCATCCAAAAAGCGGCTGACTTAGAGCTCACCCGTGAAGATCAGCGCTTGGCTGCGAAGTTTTTCAAAAAACCTGACCTTGCGCAGAAAATCCGCCAATCAGATGACCCGCACAAAGAACAATTTTGGGAGCGTTACACAACCTTTATGGAGTATGCCACAGAAGTCTGTAGCTGATTAACAATCGCAAAAGCGGTATGATGTTTTGATGCCACGTGTGAAGTGCGCCCGTAAATAAAGACGCGAGTGCAAATAATCTTTTAGTGCCACCGGCTATCAATAAGGACGGAAGGTGATGAGCTCTAAAACAGCGTTGAAAGCGTAACTGATAAAGGAATGTGTGCCCCTAAAAGGATCCACACCCAATCAGAACCAACAGTTTTCCAGACAGTTTGGGTTTTAGACTGGATACTTTAAACCGTAATACTTGGTCGGCCTGATGCAATTGCAGTAACAGATGCCTCCACAAACACCTCTCTACCCTCAATATTGGCCGTATAGACATCTTTTTCAACGCGCACTCGGATACCCTCAGCGCCCGACGCCACAGCGTCAGACTTAGCAATATCACAAAGGTAGGTTTCAAGCGCGGCCAAGGCTGTATCTTGGTCATCAAATTCTTGGGGCCCATCAACAAAATGCACGCGAAAACGGTTTTCGCCTGCACTAGTGACTTGGCCTGATTTACGCATGGATACCTGCCCAACTACAGCGCCAATGGCGTTAGCAACACCTGAATATTTTGACAGAACCATACGCGTTGAAAGGCGGTCCCCCACTGCGCCATAATAGCTTGGCGCGGAAGCCCCAAGGCCAATCACAGGCAAGTTTAAACCGACATCAATCGCTACAATGCCACGATGATGGGCCATACCGCGACGGGTGAGAATGTTTTTTGCCAGATCTGAACTTGGAACGACAAAATCCGTTTCATCTTCAGCAAATGCTGCATCTAACAAAGTTTCTGCTGTTTGTGACGTGACTTGATCAATCACAACCTTGGCCATATCAACTGCAGTTTGCGCAATACGTTGCCCGGCACGGTTACGCCGACGCGAAAAAATATCGAGCGCAACGATTGCAGCCTCCCTATTCCAACTATTAAGGATCCCGATGACATGTGCTGCATCAGAGGGCGTCACAGCTGAAATCATCAACAACCCACGAGCCACCAATTTTTTCAGTGCAACGGCTTCCATTCGGTTAGCCAGTAGTTTGCCCATTTCCCAAGCTTCTTTCCCCACACGGTCCAAGAGAAGCGCCTCGCGATTAGATAGACCTATCGGCCGATGGCCTGAATGGCGGATAGGAACAACAAATCTCGCATCATATTCACCGAGGCGATCTGCGCGGCTCTGGCGATCAAGGGCGGGAAGGACAACCTCGGGAAATTGCTGTGCAGCCAGCGAAACGGGTAGTACACGACGGGGCCCAAGGGTTAGGTCACCCTGCAACCCATCAAAAGCAATATGAACTTCACTATCACCTCCAAGGCCAGTCGTGCGAATTGCGACTGCTTCAACCATGGTACGGAACTCTCCAACACGTGCGCCTTGCGGGTCAAGCATAGGGCGGCCGTTGCGCAGTACAGCAACATCTGTTGTGGTTCCGCCAATGTCCGACACTAGAGCGTCCATTTCATCAGTCAACCACTGCGCCCCAACTATAGATGCCGCAGGGCCAGACAAAATTGTCTCGATTGGGCGCTCGCGGGCCATTTCAGCGCTGATCAACGCACCATCACCGCGAACTACCATCGTAGGGGCTGTGATTCCAATAGATTTAAAATAAATCTCAGTTGCGCCGATCAAATGATCAATCATGCCAATCAGACGTGCGTTTAGCACAGCCGTCATCGCACGCTTTGGACCTCCAAGTTTAGCACTCAACTCATGTGAGCATGTGACAGGGGCCCCGGTTATTTCACGGATAATGTCCCGCGCAGCAACTTCGTGTTCGGGATTTCGGGTGGCGAATTGGCTTGCAACGGCAAAACCTGACACGTCACCTTTAATTGACTTTAAAGCATCTTTTAGGGTTGCCACATCAATTGGATATGCTTGATTTCCTGCGTGTGTATGCCCACCCAGAACGGAAATGACAGGATCACCACCAAGTGCCTCATCTAACCCCTGTCGTGCAATATCTTTGGCATTGAAGCCGATAAAGACCAGACAAATGCGTGCACCTTGACCTTCCACAAGAGCGTTTGTGGCAAGTGTTGTGGACAAGGATGAAAGGGCGATATTAGCGGGAGCAACTTTTGACTGATCGAGCACCGCCTGCACAGCAGCACTCACCCCTTCGGCAAGGTCATGGCGGGTGGTCAAAGACTTTGCTGATGCTATGACAGTGTCGTCTTCGATCAACACAGCATCTGTATATGTGCCCCCCGTATCCACACCCAAAAGATAAGCCATCAGTCCGTTCCTTATGCCCAATCGATTTCTATCGCTTAGCCCAACACAGGTCAGGGTAAAAAGCGACGCGCGCAGTCGATTTTTTATCAAAACGCGACGTCATCTAATTGAGGGCTTTAGCAGTGAGCTTTTTTGGCGCAAGTTATTAAAAGTCAATATAAAGGATGGGCTATGTTTGAGCGTTTGGAAATAGAGATCAAAAACTACGTTGCAGAAGTACGTCTAAACCGTCCTGAGAAGAAAAATGCTCTCGATACCATATTCTTTGAAGAACTAGCCGCAGCAGGGGAAGAGTTGCAAGGCAACGAAAATGTGCGAGCTGTTGTGATGTATGGCAACGGTGGCTGTTTTTGCTCAGGTATCGACACCAGTGCTTTGATGCAGTTCGCCTCTGACATTGAGGGAATGAGAGCAGAGCTAGTCCAACGGACTGACGGCGATCGGGGCAATAAATTCCAACGCCCAACCGTTGTTTGGCAAGAATTGAAGGTTCCAGTAATTGCCGCCGTGGAAGGTGTGGCCTTTGGTGCGGGCATTCAATTAGCACTGGCGGCAGATTTTAGATTTGTCGCAAACGATGCACGTATGGCAATCATGGAGGCCAAATGGGGCATCATCCCCGACATGGGAATCAGTCAAAGCCTACCCCAATTACTCAGAGCGGATCAGGCGAAAGAGTTGATCATGACAGGCCGTATTATTGAGGCCGCAGAAGCGCATACCCTTGGCCTTGCTACGTATCTATCCATGGATCCAATTGCGGATGCGCGCAAAATGGCAGCAGATTTAGCTGCTCGCTCCCCTGACAGTATAGCTGGCAGCAAAGCATTGGTGGATCAGTTGTGGAGTACTGGACGCGAGCAGTTAGTTTTAGAGGGCGAATTACAATCCAAAATCGTTGGATATCCAAATCAATTGGAAACCGTCATGGCTCAGATGCAGAAACGTCCACCAAACTATAAATAACATCAACTGTAGCCGAGGACTTTGCCCTAGTCATATGACCAACATCTTTTATGTGCTGTTTGCTGATTAAAGTCGTATATTTAATCGCCACCGCTTATTTCTGCAAATTATCTCAAACCCATGAGCCGTCATAGATGGTTCTCAGATTCTGACCCTGAAACCCAAAAGATTATGAGCAATGCCCCTGCTAGTTTTACATTCTTATTCACACTGACCATATCTGGCATGTAAAAAATGTATGAGCAGTCTCTCTAAGTATTTGATCTAGAAATTCTGATAGCTTTGCAATCCTGCATTGCTCCAGACCTTCACAACCGTCTTCTTTTGTAAGCAGATCAATAGTCGCGATAGCCTTTGTTTTGTGCGAAGCGTTCATGCTCTTGTTCTATTTTTAATCGCCATTTCTGCGCAAGTTGGGCATATTAATCACATGGAAAAAAAATCCCACACAATGAGCTTGCTGGAATGGATGATGCTAGTCGCTCTGGCGATAGTTTGGGCCGGAACTTTTTTCTTTGCTGAAATAGCTGTTGCTGAAATTCCACCAATAACCATAGCGTTTCTGCGCGTGTCAGGTGCGGCGTTAGTCTTATTGCTTATATTGAAATTCCTCGGGGTATCGATGCCACGAGACGGTAGAGTATGGGTAGGCTTATTTTGCATGGGGCTCTTGAATAATGCCATCCCATTCAGCCTAATCTTTTGGGCGCAAACGGAGCTGACTAGTGGCCTCGCATCGATTCTGAACGCGATGATGCCTTTTTTTACCGTGATTGCCGCACATTTTCTGACACGAGATGAAAGGATCACAAGACTGCGCGTGTTGGGGGTAATCCTTGGGATTTTTGGTGTCGCAGTATTGATTGGAACACCTGCCGGTGGTCCAATCTGGGCACAAATATTGATTTTGTTAGCGGGAGTTTCCTATGCTTTTGCATCGATCTTTGGCAAGCGTTTCGCGCAACTAGGGGTGCAACCAATGGCAACAGCAACGGGCCAAGTTATAGCGTCTGCCATTATTTTGTTGCCATTTGCACTGATTGCAGAGCAACCTTGGAACAACACTTTTCCTTCGGCACCAGTAATTTGGGCGATGATTGGAATGGTTACCCTATCCACTGCCGTTGCCTACTTTTTATATTTTCGGATTTTGTCAACAGCGGGTGCAACAAACATTGCTCTGGTCACACTACTGATCCCACCTTTTGCGGTCCTACTGGGCATTATGTTCTTGCACGAATCGCTAACCCAGCAACAGCTCGCTGGGATGTTAATTATAACAGTAGGCTTAATTTTCATTGATGGACGCGTGTTTCAATAAATTAAAAGGTGACCTCAACGCCTGGCAGCTGGAGCTCTGCCACCAGGACGCGCACCTCTTGGCGGGCTGCCACGTTTGAGATGCTTAACGATGCACCTCCCACATCCTTAATATCCAATAAAGTGAGCCCGTGTGGAAAGAGCTCGCGGAACACCACACGTTCAGAAAACCCAGGCGCCAGGCGGAACCCAATACGGCGAGACAGTTCCTTTAGTGCGGCGCCGACTTTACGTTTGTTGTGCATGTTTTGCGCACCAACGCGGTTGCGAGTAACAACCCAATCTATTGAGCGAGCGCCAGTGTCAGCGCGGGCTTTTCGCGCTTCCCAGACCATTTCAGAGTAGACACTCGGGCCTTTCACAGCCGTTGTTTCAGGGTCAATCCGAGCCAAAAGATCAAAATCTACGAAACTATCGTTCATTGGTGTGACAAGTGTATCAGCCATTGCATGAGCAAGCTCAGCCAAGGCAGAATGGGAACCAGCACAATCCACAATAATAAAATCATTCACTTCATCAAGCGCAAGGACAGCTTTTTGAAAGGCAATCAGCTTCAGCTCATCACCACCATTGGCATCAAAGGCGTCAGCAGATGGCATTTCACCCAGTTGCGGTAGTGGCAGGGTGAAGTTATTCTTACGCACATATTCGCGGCGATTTTCAATATAACGACCAAGTGTTCGCTGACGCAAATCTAGGTCAATCACCCCAACCAAAAAATCACATCGCAGGAGCGCCATCAAAACGTGCATTGCTGTTGTTGATTTACCTGAGCCGCCTTTTTCATTCCCAAATACAATAATATGAGCCATTGCAATCTCTTGCCCATCTATTTGGTGTTTTCGTAAATCGAATTCCTTAAACTATGCGACGGCTCAGCAAGGAATACAATATCGTTCCAACCTAGAAACGATATAGCGAGGACCAAAAATTAATGTGTAGAAGCAAAATTCCGCTTCAAGTAAGAACAGCATTCAACATTGTGAAAGGTCCTGATTAGAAGCCGAGGCCTTCGTATTTCTTTTTAAACTTTGAAACGCGGCCGTCTGCATCCATAAGTTTTGTGTTTCCACCTGTCCAAGCTGGGTGCGCAGATGGGTCGATGTCGAGTGTTAACACAGAACCTTCTTCACCGTATGTAGAACGGGTTTTGTAGGTTGTACCGTCAGTCAGTTTGACCTCAATCATGTGGTACTCTGGGTGAAGATCTTTTTTCATGTTCCAAGCTCCTATGTGCGGACTAATCCTAATGCCGCATTAACTAACAACAACCCAGCACGGTGGTCGCTCAGCAGAATATTCGAGACGCCGTATAGACCAGAAAAAGCTACGGAGCAAGGTATTATCTTAGTCCATTTTAAGGGCTGTTTGAATATTAAATAATGCCAATTAGTGCAAATATTCTAACCATACACATAACGCTCCAAGTCCAATAATTATTAATTGGCAGCGCCTTCCCTAACATTCAACTAATTTGACAGCCCTTTACAGCTTCCAATTTATCCCGATGATCAATCAAGCACGCTATTGTACCAGCCCATATTAAGCTGAACATCCATGCCAGATCGGCGATTTGAAATAGTGTCAATGCGGTGAACTTCGTGGAAGTACCATTCATTGGAGGCACGCCACATATCTGATGCCTTCTAATTAAAGGACCGTTAAATCATTACGAAATGGCTTTGTTGGTAGCGAGAGAATATTAAATGATAAAGCCATCGCATTAGTTGCTTCTGAAATTAAGCTCATCAAAAATATGGAGCAAGAAATTTAGAAACGTCACAGAACTGGTTGTATTTGCAGTTTCCGGTTTGGCTTAACCAATTAAAGACGACCATCACGCAGATAAAGGGCAGCGTCATAACTGCCCTTTGAATGTCTGTGTCTGTTGGCTTACTCGGCAGCCATAGGACGGTAGTTTGTTTTTTCTGCGATACGCGCGGATTTACCACGACGGGAGCGGAGGTAGTAAAGTTTCGCACGGCGCACACGACCACGGCGGACCACTGTGATGCTGTCAATGTTTTGAGAGTGAAGCGGAAAAACACGCTCCACACCTTCTCCAAAAGAGATCTTGCGCACTGTAAATGCTGCTGCAATTCCGTTACCACCTTTGCGTGCAATACAAACACCCTCGTAGTTCTGAACACGAGAGCGTGTACCTTCAGTTACTTTGAATCCTACGCGGATAGTATCGCCTGCTTTGAAATCTGGGATATTATTGCCAAGCTCGGCAATTTGTTCAGCTTCGAGCTGTTCGATGATGTTCATCGTTATAGTCCTTGTTCGGCGCTTTATCGCGCTGTTATGCCATTCCTAGAGCTCTGTGTCTTCGATCGAGATCGCGACTTATCATCATGCGCGCCCGCCAGAGGTGGGGTAACTACTTTGGGTGTAATCGTCGCCAATGTTACAAGTTTGCAGCCTAAGATTTCGAAGATCACCCGGGCATTGCGAATCTTATTGGGTACGAGCACCACTGGCCAATAAGCTAGGGGCGTCTAATTTGCAAGAAGTTTGCGCTTGTGCCGGAGCACGATGCTTTAGGTGTCCTGCGATTGTGTGCCCTAAAATTAGCTATCCTTTGCAATGTAGCGCTTCCACATATCCGAACGGCGGGTTTTGGTAATTTGTTCGGCCTGTTCTTTGCGCCATTTGTCCACGTTGCCATGATGGCCAGAAATCAGAACCTCAGGGATAGTTCGACCTTTGTAATCTGCGGGGCGGGTATACTGGGCGTATTCCAGCAGGTTGTTGGAGTGACTTTCATCTTTAGTACTTTCTGCGTTGCCTAACACACCTGGCAACAGGCGCACGACTGCGTCAATAACAGCTTGCGCCGCAATCTCGCCTCCGGTGAGGACAAAGTCACCAAGTGAAATTTCCTCAATTTCATATTCTTCCAGGACCCGCTCATCTACGCCTTCAAAGCGACCACACAGAAGGGTCATGCCCTCTGCCTTCGAAAATTGTTGCGCCATGTCTTGCGTAAAAGGTTTGCCGCGTGGAGAAAGATAGATGACTGGCCAGCGGATTGACTCCTTTGGTGTGCCTGGACGCGCCGCATCTAGCGCAGCGCCCACCACATCGGCGCGTAGTACCATGCCAGCACCACCCCCAGCAGGTGGGTGATCCACATCTTTGTGTTTACCAACGCCAAATTGGCGCAGGTCAATAGGCTCAAGCGCCCACTTGCCATCTTGCAGCGCACGCCCTGACAGTGATTGGCCAAGCACTCCTGGAAAGGCGTCCGGGAAAAGAGTGATCACTTTGGCTCGCCAAGCACCCGCCAAATCAGGGCTATCAGACAACAGCGCCCGCGGTTTTAGCGTTGGGCGTACGGCAAGCCGGCCATGTGAGCGTGTTAGATTACGGCTTTTAATACGATGTGACTGTGGTTTTTTTTTGTCCGTCATGCTTCCGACTTTGGTTCTGGCATAACGCCTTCCGGTGGATCGACGATAATGCGGCCAGAAGCGAGGTCAACTGTTGGCACAGCGTCATTTGTAAATGGGATGAGTACGTCACCACCCAATATGAGACGCACTTCAAGAAAATCCCCTGCGCCGTGATCGTGGACTGCACGAACTTTACCAAGCATTTCGCCGCCTGTGCCCACTACAGTCATGCCCATAAGGTCAGCGTGATAATATTGGTCGTCTGGCAAATTCGGCAGCACTTCGCGCGACACGTAAAGCCGCACACCGCGCAGCTTGTCAGCTTGATCTTTGAAACGTACTCCTTCAATCCAAGCTGCAAAACCGCCTTTTACAGGGCGTGAAATCGTCAGATCGAAGGTTTGTTTGCCGTCCTCAGACATTAATGTTCCATAGCTATCCAAATCTTCTGGCATAGCGCAAAACGACTTTAAACGCACTTCACCTTTGACACCAAACGCACCCATTATTGCACCCACGCATATGGTATTTTTTTCCACCAAACCAAGTTCATTCCATTTTTAAATTGCATCACTTGCCTAGCGCGAAATCAATCTAAAAGAAAGACGTGATAGATTTTTAGCACAAAGCAATCTATCCCCAATCAATAATGAGCAACGTTAGGGATTGTTGAAAAATTTCTGAGGCTTTTAGACCCGTAAAATCTTGTACATGGGCTGTCTCATTACTAACAATTTTTCACTTGGAGTCGCTTTACACTTTTGGTCACTTTGCCCCTATCTATTTTGCGGCTGACGGTGTTATTAATTCCGATCACACGATGGAGTGGTCCAATGTACGGTTATTTTGAAAGTCTTGTTAATCCCTATGCAGATCGGGCCGTTGACACACCACCGAGCAAGATCTGGCCCTTTATCAAAAGTGAGCTTCAGCCATTCCGCCGTTTTATCCCGCTGATGTTGCTTACCGCACTCGGTGTGGCGGTGATGGAGACGTGGCTGATCAGCTATTCTGGTCGAGTCATCGATCACATAAACTATTCGGATAAATCTGTTTTATGGAAAGAATATGGGTTTGAGCTTACATTTGTGGCACTTTTTATTCTATTTGCTCGGCCATTAGCGCACTTCTTAAACGCTATTTTACAGCATCAAACCCTATCTGGATCCCTGCGCGATCAAGTGCGGTGGCGCGCGCATAAGCATCTTCTAGGCCAAAGTCGTGAGTTCTTCCATGATGATTTTGCAGGCAGGTTGGCAAACCGTGTAATGCAGGTTGGTCCTGCGGTTGAAGACAACGTTTACACGTTTTTTGAGGCCGCTTGGTTCGTTGCAATCTACTTCCTTGCAGCACTGTGGGTCATGACGGGGATCAGCACTGTGCTGGCGATCCCCATGATAATTTGGTTAATGGCATTCTTGTTTTATATCATTTGGATGGGACGTAAAATTTCGTATGCCTCCGAAGACATGTCTCAGACGCGCTCTATGGTAACCGCACGTGTAGTAGATGCTTATACCAACATAGAAAGTGTGAAACTATTTTCTGGATCGAAGCGAGAGCAAGATTTTGCACTGGAGGCAGCGCAGGAGGATCTTGCAAAATTTCGCGTATTTTTGCGTCTATGGTCACGTATTCGCCTCGATTTGAACATACTGACAGGTTTTCTAATTGTGGGCGTTATCGGCTTATCACTCTATTTTTGGACCGTTGATCTCGTCAGTATTGGAGAGATTAGCATCGTGGCCGCTTTGGTGATGCGTTTATCCGCGATGACCGGTTGGATTATGTGGGTCAGCACCTTGTTCTTCGAAAATGCAGGAAAAATTCACGAAAGCATGGATAGCCTAGCCCAACCACAAACCGTCAGGGACCTGGATAATGCGGTTAGTTTGAAAGTAAGTCAGGGCGAAATTTGCTTCGTTGGCTTAGGGCATCATTATGGTAGGAAATCAGGCGGATTAAATAGTTTAGATCTGACCATTGCACCTGGAGAGAAGATTGGATTGGTCGGTCGGTCTGGCGCGGGAAAGACGACTCTGGTGAGCCTCCTAATGCGGTTTATGGATCCGGAGACAGGGCGGGTGGAAATTGACGGGCAGGATATAAGAACTGTTAGTCAAAAGAGCCTACGCGAGGCCATCAGTATGGTAACGCAAGAACCAGGGCTTATGCACCGCTCGGTACGCGATAACATATTGCTGGGTCGTCCTGATGCTACTGATAATATGATCAGTTTAGCCATTGAACAGGCTGATGCGGGAACGTTCATTCCCAACCTAGAGGATCCAAAGGGTCGTTGCGGCATGGACGCATATGTGGGCGAACGTGGCGTAAAGCTGTCTGGTGGACAGCGTCAACGAATTGCACTGGCTAGAGTGATTTTAAAAGACGCACCAATCCTTGTTCTGGACGAAGCCACCTCCGCGCTAGACAGTGAAAGTGAAGCGGCAATTCAAGAGGCACTGTCTAGCGTCATGCGGGGCAAAACTGTCATCGCCATTGCACACCGCCTTTCCACAATTGCTCGGATGGACCGTATTGTCGTGCTGGATGAAGGAAAAATTGTCGAAATTGGCAGCCATTCGGAGCTTTTGAAGAAAGGTGGGCTGTATGCTGGTTTCTGGGCACGGCAATCAGGCAAAATGCTCGGAATGGATAATACATGAACT
>Ga0315315_10003724_pt1 | contig 14040 bp, 9 predicted proteins | sample M140m3416metaG_FD_203699 | JGI IMG/M metagenome (GOLD analysis project Ga0315315, IMG submission 203699) | Ammonia-oxidizing marine archaeal communities from Monterey Bay, California, United States - M1 40m 3416 | ecosystem: Environmental > Aquatic > Marine > Intertidal zone | place: USA...
ATCGGACTCGCTGGTGCATCCGGGCCAACACTCGGATCAGGCGGCGTCTGTACCTGGTGCGACAGTCCAGATGAGATGCTGGACTCCACCGGTGAGAGCAGCACTGCAGACGGACACCCCAATGTGCTCGTCGAGGTCGATGAGCTCGACGAGGGAATGCGGACCAACTTTCGCTTTGTCTACGCCTTTGAGATCGGTGCAGAGGATGCCGCCGATGCCGCGCTGGATGGCTTGAGTCTGATGGATCTGGATGACGATGGGCTGGACCTCGCTGAGGGCGACTGCAACGATCTGGATCCGGATGCCTACCCAGGGGCCACTGAGCTGGTGGATGGCCGAGACAACGACTGCGACGGCGAGATCGACGAGGACACGCTGGCCTCAGACGACGACGGTGACGGCTTCAGTGAGGCAGACGGTGACTGCGACGATACAGATGCTGAGGTCTACCCAGGTGCAGAGCCCGTGTCTGGTGTGAGCAATGCAGACTGCGATGGGGTGGAGGACACCCCGCCAGACACTGAAGACCCCGAGCCGACCGACACCGGCTCACCTCCTGACACAGGTGAGCTTGATGACACCGGCGAGCCAGAAGTCCCATCAGACGATGACGACACAGCAGATCCAGCTGATGACGCGCCTGACGCAGAGGCAGAGGACGCGCCTGGCGTCATCACGAGCGGCGAGGTCCACAAGGGCTGCAGCCACACCAGCGGATCACTCAGCCATGTGTTCTGGTCCTTCTCCTTGTTGCTCTGCTTTACACGCCGGAGGTCGAGCTAATGCGACTCCAATTGCTCACGATCTCGACCCTCATGGCCTGCAGTACCGCCAAGATCGACGACATCGATCAAGCTGAACTGGACAGTGCCGCGCCTGTTGTTCCCACAGACGACACCGGCGGACCTGTGACCGGCGACGACACCGGCGGGCCTGTGACCGGCGACGACACCGCTACACCGCCAGATCGTGAAATCTACGGCCTGATGACATTCAATAATGGACGTGTAATTGACCCCAAGCTCGAGGATGCGACTCTCACCTTCAATGCTGCAGTCAGCGGTGAAACAGACGGCTGCACTGTGCATCTCGGTGCTCGAAATGGCATCGGTCAGACATGGACGCACAGCGGTGAGCTCGGAGCCATCTCCTGGGATGGTCGAGATGATGACGGCCTCTTCTTCGATCCTGGACCGACCACGCTCAGCATTGAGGCAGATTGTGAGGCTGAACCACTGACGCTCTACACTGCCGAGGCATACATCGTCCGCCTCGGTCTGCGTGCAGTCAACCTTCACAGCGACGCTGATCTGAGCGGCAATGTCGAGCTAGCGTTCCACAAGAAAAACCTCTTCGAGACAGACGTGAGCCCCATCGGAGCACGTCCAGAATACTTCCGCGGCCCTGCGGGTGTCCTCGGCTCAGATCTCGACAGTGACGACGGCACGCCGCGACCCATCGTCTCCACCTGGGCTGACCCTGACGTCCCTCCCTGGGTAGACGGTGATGTCCCGAGGCACAACGTCCCAGCAGCCTACATTGCTTCAAGCCCTGTGGGCGCGACGGTGGTCCTCGGGGGCCGCGCAGTGTCTCAAGCACGCCAGATCCCTCTCGATGCCTGGGGACCCACACCCGAGGCAGTCCCATCAATCAGGCTGCTCTTGGACGGCGCTGTGGTGAGCGAAGACGCGATTCGCCCAGGAGAGCCCATCACCCTCAGCCTCAGCGATGCCTCGACAACCATGGGCAAGGAAGTGAGGACCCTCACGTGGACCTTCGAGGCCGAAGAGGACGAGACCTGGCTGCCGATCCCAGGTGAGATCCAGACCGACCATGTGATCTACACGCTCGCAGGCGAACCGGCTCTGCTCGACGGCACCGACGTCGGCAAGGCACCGCCCATCCCTTGGGTCGGTGTCCTCGAGGACACCTCGACCGTGATGGAGGGTGTGGCTGCCAACACCAGCGATGTGCTCGATGCCCTGAGAGACTACCTGTTTGAGCACGAGTACATCATCTACGATCCAGGCTCGGGCGACTACACCGACTTCGAGGGTGAGTACATCTACTGGACCTCGATCACTGCACAGATCTCATCCTTTCTCGACAGACGCTCCGGACTGAGCCTGTACTGCCACTCGATGAGCTGCACGCTCAGCGCACTGGCTGGCAATCACGGCGTCTTCGCCGAGCAGCTGGTCCTGGGTGTCTACTTCTACACCAACCAGACCCGAGCAGCCGGCACAAGCAGCTGGCAGCGGTGGAGCTTCAATTCGCACTCCGTCGTCAGCCCAGACGACGGCGAGACCATCTGGGACAGCTCCATTGCCATGGACGGAGATGACACACCGAGCAGCGAACCCATCGACGAGGTGATGCCGAGAGGGATGGACGGCGAGGAGTACTTCTGGCGTCTGACCTATGACGAGATCGACATCGTGAACCAAGGACTCTGCTACATCGAGTAGCATCGATGCATGACCCGCATCGTCGCCGTCACCGCTGACCGTTCTCCTGCCGAAGCGGCCACGGGCCCCAATGCTCACGGGAGGGTGCGCCCGGTCCGCGCGAAGGTCCATGTCTCTGAGACGATCATCACGGAGCTCAGAAAGAACGGCGTTGACGCGATCATTCTGCCGCCAGCTCCCGAGGAAACCGACAAGCTGGTGGACTGGGTGCTCACCCACTGCCACGGCCTGGTGATCACGGGGGGACACTTCGACATCCACCCTGCTGAGTATGGTCAGGCCGTCACAGAGCGAATCGACAATGTCGACCATGGACGAACCCACCTGGAGCTGGCCTTAGCGCGTGCCGCTATCGCCAATGACTTTCCCTTGCTTGGCATCTGCGGCGGCATGCAGGCGATGGCTGTGGCTGGGGGAGGGACGCTACACCAAGACATCAGCGCCAACATTCCTGGTGCACTCGAGCACGAACAGACCTCTGATCCCGCCACACCTTGGCACCCCATATCGATCGAGACGGGTCTGCTCCGCAAGGCATATGGGTGCGGTATTCTTCGGGTGAATTCGACCCATCATCAGGCGGTCAATGATCCCGGATGCTTTGAGGTCACCGCACGTGCTCCAGACGGGGTCATTGAGGGCATCGAGCACCCCCAGCTGAGGTGCTGTGTCGGTGTGCAGTGGCACCCGGAGTACATTGATCCGGCACCCGTTCGCATGCTGGCTTGGTTTGCTGCCAATCCGGAGTGAGTCAGACAGTGCTCAGCGCACATCCTCTGCTGCCCAGGTTCCCACAGGCCCGTGATGTCGCACAAAGAGCGCCCGATGGGTGGTGCGCGGAACGTCGCCAGAGAGCTTTCCCGTCTGCAGGGTGAGGCCCTGCCAGCCCAGGCGGAGCAGACCCAGATCCTTCGATAAGTCGAGCTCCACACGGCGACGCCCGGGAGCATGCACCGTGACAGGGATCTTCTTGAAGGGCACCCAGGTCACCTTGACCTCTGCAGGTGTGACACCCACGGTCTTGTGACCGACCCGAATATTCGCACCGGGTGGATCGCTCTCTATGAGCACTTTGTGGGCGCATCCGCTCAAAGAGAGCCCCAGCAACAGCAACTTGAGGACAGAAGTCATGATTAGCATTGTAGCGGACCTGCTAGCTCGATACTCTAAGGTCATGAATTTTTCTGCTTTGATCCTCGCACCCTTGCTCCTGGGCCCAGCTCCTGCTGAGGCCGCACCCGCTGATGTCAAGAAGGCCAAGGCGCAAACCATCAAGCGCAAGCGCAGAGCAAACCCCAAGAAAGAGGCGAAGGAGCTCGAGCTTCTCCAGCGAAGCGCCACCCTCTACTGGGAGGGTGTCCGCTGGAACGACACGGAGAAATCCGCAAACTTCATCGAGGACAGCAACGACCGAATGGAGTTCCAGCAGTGGCTCGAGGCCAAGCTAGAGGGGCACAAGGTGATGGATGCCAAGCTGATTCGAGTGGATGTAGAGCGTGTCGAGGATCGCGACAGTGTCATCACCAAGTATGCCTACATCTCCGTGGCCATGAAGTCGTACACCATGCCCGAACAAGTACTCAAGAAAGAGACCTTCGATCAGCGCTGGTATCGCAACGCCTCTGGCTGGTGGCTCGAGTGGAAGTCACCCACGGTGCTGAAGCGAGAGGCCGCTGAAAAGGCTGCTCAGGAGGCTGCACCCGAGGCCACCAAGACAGATGATTCATCAGAAAGCGGCTCATAGATCATCCAATTCGGCTCGCTCTGCCCACATCCCGTATAGGGATGGTGTGAGAGGTGAGCATGAGCTGGACCGAGGCCCTACCGCTGAGCGAATTGTCTGCTGGACACACGACCGTGTTCAAGTCTGGGGAGCATCAGATCGCTGTCGTTCGCACCCGCGATGGCGAGGTCTTCGCGATCGACAACCGCTGTCCTCACGAGGGCTACCCGCTGGCCCAGGGGACCGTTGCCGGCTGCGTGCTCACCTGCAATTGGCACAACTATAAATTTGATCTCCGAGACGGCACCTGCGTGATGGGCGAAGAAGCCGTGCGGAGCTACCCCACGCGGATTCAGGACGACATCATCGTCATCGACCTGAGCCCACCCGACCCCGAGGAGCAGCGAGCCAAGCTCTGGGTGAGCATGGACGAGGGCATGAGGGATCACCAGATGGGTCGGGTCGCCCGCGATGTGGTCCGCCTGCTGAGCTTGGGCGTACAACCCGCTGAGATCGCCGTCTACGGTGCACGCTGGGATGCGCTGTACGCTGAGTACGGATCGAGTCACGCACTGCCTGTCGCTGCCGACATCCTGCACTGGATGGATGCACACCCAGGTCCGCAAGCAGCCATACCGCTGGTTCAAGCCCTCGACATCGCAGCCCGGACCCACATCAGAAGACAGCTGCGGCTGAGGCCTGACCCTCAAGACCCAGGCTCCGATCCCGTGGCTGCTGGAGTACGCTTCTGTGCGGCCGTGGAGGCAGAGGATGCCGATCTGGCCGAGGCAATAGTGCGCGGCGCCATTGCCAGGGGATGGGCCAAGGCTGAGCTCACACCGTGGCTATATAAGTCCGTGAGCGCCCACTTCTTGGACTTTGGTCATCAGCTGATCTACCTCACCAAGCTGATCGAGCTGCTCGATCAGGTGGGCTGGGAGCACGCCGATCCCGTACTGAGCAGCTTTGTATTTGGAGTGGTGAACGGTACCCGTGAGGATCTCTTGCCGGAGTGGTCGAGCCTAAACAAGCACTTGGACTCCCTGGACGGTGAACTGGATGCGCTATTTACCGCCTCCAGTGTAGCTGCTGATCCAGACTGGAGCGGACACAAGGCCCTGATCGAGGTGGTGTTGGATGGTCGCCGCATGGATGCCTTCACAGCCCTCACCGAGGCCCTGAGACACCGCGCTCCGCTCACAACCATCGTGGATGCACTCAGCGAGGCAGCAGGGCAGCGAATGCTGCGCTTCGATCCAGCACTCGACCCTGATCCGAGCACCCAAGACAGCTGGCTCAGCGTGACCCACATTCAGACCTACATGGCTGCACTTCGCCATGCGGTGGCGAATCATCCATCCCCTGATGTCCTGCGACTCGCATTCTTCGGTGTGATGTTCTGCCACAAGGGACGCGGCCTCGATGCTGAAGAGCCTCAGGTTCCAGATCAGCCATGGCCCGCTCACGAGGGCGTCGAGCCGCTGCTCGACGCCGTGGCCAGCAAGCGTCGACTCGAGGCCCTGGGTCGCACCGAGGCCTGGCTTCACAGCAACGAGGACCTCTCGACACTGAAGACTGCGCTGATGGCCCTGGCAGTCGAAGATGCTGTCACACGGCCCATCGTGGTCGCTCACATCATCAAGAACACCATTGTGGCCTTTGAGGAACACGACGCCACAGGGAGTCCGACGCCCGTGCTGGCCTTGATCGCCCTGCTGAGCTCGCCGGTCAAAGAGCGACGGGTGCACCGAGTGACCCGAGAGGCCATCGCATTCGTGACAGAAGGAAAAGTTCCACGCTCCATCATGTAGGCGCCTCGAGCGCCCACTGTACGGAGACCGGACAGCAGATGTCCGAGTCTTCGACAGCACAGATTCCGACAACTGAATACGTCGACTGCGATGGATCTCGAGCAGCTACTCCTCCGGCACTTTGGCCACCCCGAATTCCGACCTGGGCAGCGGGCAGTGGTGGAGCATGTCTGTGCAGGAAACCCTGGCCTGGTCGTCATGCCGACCGGACACGGAAAGTCGCTCTGCTACCAGCTCCCGGCCCTCGCGCGCGGCGGCACAACCTTGGTGGTCTCACCGCTGATTGCGCTCATGAAAGATCAGGTGGACTCGCTCCAGGCCAAGGGCATCCGGGCCACCATGATCAACTCCACCCTCTCGTGGGAGGAGCGCAAGTCACGCACTGCCGCCATGATCAACGGAGAATATCAGCTCGTCTATGTGGCACCAGAGCGCTTCACTGACGGGTTCATGGCGGCGCTCTCGCGGACCAATATACAGCTGCTGGCGATCGACGAGGCCCACTGCATCAGCCAGTGGGGGCACGACTTCCGGCCCGACTACCTGAGGCTCGGACAGGTGAGGGCAGCCCTGGGCAGCGTACCCACCATCGCGCTCACCGCGACCGCCACTCCAGAGGTGGCTGATGATATCCTCAAGCAGCTCCAGCTCAGTGATGCCCGTCGCTTCATCACGGGCTTTGATCGGGCAAACCTCAAGCTCGAGGTGGCGGTCACCCGCTCACCCAAGGCCAAGCACACCATGCTGCCAGGCCTCATCAGCGCGCTGCCAGCCCTGGTGTACTGCGCCACACGAAAGCACGTGGAGGCCGTCACCGAGACCCTCTCGGCCAAGGGCTTCGCCGTCGCTGCCTACCACGCAGGTCTCGATCACTCCGTGCGCAAGCAGGTCCAAGAGGACTTCCTGCAGGGGCGCCTGCCTGTGGTTGTGGCAACCAACGCCTTTGGAATGGGCGTCGACAAGGCCGACATCCGGACCATCATCCACTTTGATATTCCCGGGACACTCGAGGCCTACTACCAGGAGATCGGTCGAGCCGGTCGCGATGGTCAGCCAGCACGCGCCATCTTGATGCACCGGACTGCAGATCGACAGCTCCAGGAATTCTTCATCCAGAACGCCCACCCACCAGCGAGCGATGTGCACAGCGTCTACAGCTGTCTGCTGAACGCCAACGAGAACCCAGTCTGGTGGGGCTCAGGTGAGATCGGTCGCCGAACGGGCATCGACGAGCGTCAGGTCCAGAGCTGCCTGAGCGTGCTGCGGCGCTTTGGACTCGTGGGGCGTGCATCCAGCAGAGATCCAAACAGCGGCAACACGCTGTTTGGTGTCCAGCTCACCGATCCGAGCCGTCCGCTGACCCTCACCGAGTCAGAGATGGATCGGCAGCGACATCACGCCTTCGCACAGCTGGAGAAGATGGTCGGCTACGGCGACGCACCCTGTCAGCGGCGAGCTGTCCTGCAGTACTTCGGCGAGAACCCGAGCTGGGCGCGGTGTGAGCGCTGCACGGGCTGTGATGCCGGACGCCCCATGATCGAAGAGGCACGCACCATCTCGAGCACAGAGCTAGAGATGATCCGCAAGATCTTGGCGTGCATGGCGCGCATGGGTCGGCCATTCTCGACCTCGATGATCGCCAAAGTCGTGACTGGCTCGCGAGACAAGGCAGTCCGCGCATGGGACTTCGAGAAGCTGAGCACCTGGGGCATCCTCCGCGGCACATCGAGCGCACGGATCGAGGTCATCTTGGGTGCGATGGAAGCCGGGGGTCTCATCGGTATCGAGCTCACCTCAAAGAGTGTGAGGGGCGCCACTCGGACCTGGAAGAACCTGACGCTCACCCCCTTGGGTGCAGACGTCATGCGCGGAGCGGTCACGGATGTAGCACTCTCGCTACCCAGTGAGCACATCAAGACCACCGCGGGCATCGACATCACCGAGGGCCACGACGGAGTGGTCGATGAAGACCTACTGGCCACCCTCAGGCGTGTGCGCTGGGAGCTGGCCAAGGGTGCAGATGTTCCCGCCTATGTGGTGGCCTCAAACCGCACACTGGCGGGCATTGCTGCGGCCCGACCGACATCTTTAGATGCACTCGAAGCCGTGCATGGTATGGGCCGACAGCGCATCGCGAAATATGGTGAGCCCTTTGTGGATGCGGTGAGAGGTTGGACCCGATGCTGAAGCGACTCTGGATAGGCTTTGCCCTCGCGTTCATCTTGGGAATGACCGTCGAGTTCAACCGCGGCAATCCACCCAAGACCAAGGAGCCTGTTGTCGTCCAAGACGACTCCGGAAGACGCCTGCTGCTCTTGATCATCGACTCTCTTTCCATACCCAACTTCAAGGCCATGCCAGCCCTTCGTGAGCACGCTGAGAACGGCTTCTATGCAGAGGTAGAGCCTTGCTTGGAGCGCATCACCTATGTCTGCGTGAAGGAGACCCTCACCGGTCGGACAGCCTTCACGCTCTTTGGGCTCTTCCAGAATTTCGGTGTCGGGGCTACCGATCCCGGCGCCAACCTGCTGCGAGATGCTCGGGCGGCGGGCATGTCTGTGGCGATGGTCTCTGCTGGAGACCTCAAGCCCTTCAAGGTTGACGTCGACATCGACAAGCGCTTCAAGAAGGGCCCCAGTCAGCGCGAAGAGAAGAAGGCTGAGGCGCTGGCTCAGGATGCCGATGTGCTGGTCTACCACTGGATCTGGCATGACACAGTGGCCCACCATGCTCGAGTCGGCACCAAGAAGTACAAGGCGAGCGTGCGACGCTCCAACACTCTGGTGCGCGATGTCCTCGAGTGGCTGCCGGAGGACATGGATCTCATCGTCGCCGGTGATCACGGTCACACCAATGACGGCCGCCACGTACAGGGACTCGACATCCCGACAGTGGTGGTGGCGAACTCACCAAATATTGAGCCTGTTCACCTAAAAGAGCGAATCCCAATCAGCGCACTGCGCACCCTCTCGGGTGCTGTCATCGGTGTGCTCTCTGACCAGGTCGACTGGGATCCCAGCTGGGTCTCCTGGCTGGGCGCGCCCCTGGGTACACAGGCCAGAGCACTGATCAGCTCAGGCTCTGCACGTCCGCCGCCCTCCATGCCCCTCGGAGCCATCGGTGTCTGCGGCATCTTGGTCTGGCTGGCCTCTGCGGTCGGCAGGCGATGGTGGGCAGTCGGGCTTGCAGCTGCAGCCATCGGCATGGGACTCAGCTTCGAGGCCTGGATGGCCTGGATTCACTTCCCTGATGGCCTGCCTCGGATTCATGAAGTCCTGTGGCGTGTGCCCCTCGCTGCCGGTGTCATCGGGCTGATAATTGTGCGCAGCCCCAAGGGCGCACTCACGGCCATGACGCTCAGTGTGGGGGCCACAGCGCTGATCTTGTACCCAGTGCCGCACCACTACGGTGCACTCAAGAACCTCTCCAATCTGGTGTCGCCGCTGCTGCTCGGCCTCGGCCTGGCTGCACTCACAAAGCCGGGCTGGGCGAGGCGCATCGCCATCTTCGGTCTGGCTCTTGCATCTGCCTGGCTCATGCTCAAGCTGGTCGACTTCCGTGTCTTCAACCTGGAGATCACCAAGTTCAAGATTGCCAAGATGGTCCACAAGAACCCGACAGAGGCTGGACTCTGGGTTGGCTGTATAGCCGCAGCCATTCACACCATGCTCGAGCGAGAGGGCTGGCTCAAGCGCCTGGGCTTGGCTGCGGTCGCCGGTGTGGGAGCGAGCGGAGTCCTCGAGCTCCCAGCAGCCACCTATGTACTGCCCACCGTCATCATCTTCGTGAGCTTCTTCTGGCGGCGAGCCGGCCACGCGAGGCTCTTCAGTCTCGGACTGGCCTGGGCTGCCCCCTTTATGTACACCATGCCTCAGCTGGTGGGCCTGTACAGCACTGTGGGGCTCGTCCTCGCTGGTGTGTGGATGGCCAAGGTCGCAGACCAGGGCAGCACCTCTCGCTGGGCCGCAGCCCTGGTCATGCTCCTCGGCAGCTACCTGGGCCTCGCCTACACCTTCAAGCTCACCACAAGCGGCATCGACTTTGGCTTTGCACTCGAGTGGCTTCCCGGCCGACTCCACGAGCAATTCTGGTGGGTGATCGCCATCGTCATGACCTTCAAGTGTCTGGCCCACGTGCCGCTCATCGTGGTGGGTCTGCAGCGTATCTTCGGTGAAGAGGCGAGGACCGTCGCACAGAACACGGCCGGTCTCGCGCTGCTGCGCTACACATTCGTCGCCATCTTTGCCATCAGCTGGCTCATCGGGGCCGGTGAGCAAGCGGGCGGCATGCGGCTGGCAGCCATGCTCCAGGATGCCTTCTACTGGCTGATTGTGGGGCTGATGACGGTGGGAATGGTCCGACTCGGACCGCGCCTACCCAGCACGGAGACAGAGGAATGAGACTGCAAGACATTGCCAAGCTGGGGGCTCTTGTGGGCCTGTATGAGGCCATCGCCATCGTCCGCTGGGACTGGCTCATGGATGATCCCAGGGGCTGGCGAATCGCCCTCGGTATCGGTCACGGCCTGGTCATCATTGCCCTCAATATGGGCGTCTTTGCGCTCCTCGGCGCGCTGCTCAAGCGATCGATCACACTGACCTCCATCTGCTACACAGCCCTCATCTTTGGCGCCCGATTTGTGGGGCAAGATCGCTTCGAGAGCACGAGCTTCTACGCCATCGGAGCTATCGCCGTCAGTCTGCTGCTGGTCCGTGTGTGGCCGTGGGCTGTGGGGCTTCTCGCAGTGGCGCTGGCCACTCCTGGACTGTGGGGAAGGGTTCCGGTCTACACCACACCCACCGATGAGCAGCTGTGCTTCTTGGCCCCTGGGGTAGCGATCACCGTGCTGACCGCTACCCTGCTCTCTCAGTCCGATCGGCTCAGCAAGTGGTGGCTGCGCTCCGTCAGCGTCCTGGCGCTTGTGGGACTCGCTGGTGCGACGGTCCACTCCACAGGGCTGAATACCGGCACCTCAGACAAGCCGAATGTGCTCTTTGTGCTCGTGGATACCCTCCGCCAAGACCACGTGCAGCCCTACGGAGAGGCCACGCCCACTCCAGGCATCACGCGCTTGAGCGAGGAGGGCACCCGATACGCTGATGCCATCACCGTCGTCCCGAAGACCACCCAGTCCGTTGCCGCCTTTCAGACTGGCCGGTATCCCGTCACCAACGGTGTCCGGGTACTGAAGGACTCACTCCCTGCAGACCAGCAGACCCTCGCAGAGGCCCTGGGAGATGCGGGCTACAGCACAGCGGCCTTCGTGCACAACGGCTGGGTCATGCGCGGACGGGGCTTCGAGCAAGGCTTTGATCAGTTCTGGTCCTTCTTCGAGCTTGAGCGGGCCTGGGGCACTGCTCGCCTGAGCGGAATCGTGACCGCAATCGATACCTTCACAACAAAGCGCATCCGACCCTTTGATGGCAACACCGATGCTGCGGTCGCCACAGACCGAGTCATCGACTGGATGCGCAATGTGCCGCAGCCCTTCTACGGCTATGTGCACTACTTCGACCCTCACTGGCCGTATCGACCACCTGGAGAGGACGGGGAGTGCAAGGTCAACAACATCCAGAAGATCAAGAAGATCTCCCGCGGGCAGATGATGTTCAAGAACCCGCTGTCTGATGCAGAGAACGAGCGGGCCTGCGAGCTGTATCGCAAGGAAGTGACCTACAACGCCGACCAGGTCGGCCGGATGCTGGACACCCTCGACGAGATGGGCATCGCGGACAATACCATCATTGTCTTCACCGCTGACCACGGACACTCACTGGGCGAGCACGACTACTGGTACCACCACGGTGAGTTCCTGTACGACGCCTCCATGTCGATCCCGCTCATCATCAAGGCTCCAGGAAAGCTGGCTGCCGGCGCTGTAGAGGATGACCAGGTCCGCAGCATCGATGTCATGCCCACACTGCTCGGTATGGCGGGGGTCTCTGGACCTGAGACCGACGGGGTCGACCTCACAAAGGAGCGACCTGGACCTGCATTCCTCGAGACGGACATCTCGTACTTCAAGTGGAACAAGCGCAGGTACGTCAAGGGCGTGAACGGCAAGCTACGCGGCATCCGAACACCGGACTGGAAGCTCATCTACACACCGCGAAAGGGCCCTGGAAAGTGGGAACTCTTTGATCTGAAGGCGGACCCAGAGGAGCTCACAAACTTGTTCCGCTCCGGCGAGGCACCCAAGGCTGTGACTGAGGCACTCATGTCAGAATTGCGCCGCTGGATGCCTGAAGATGAGCGCAAGGCACTCAACAAGATCGGCAACCGCTTTGATGCACTCCCAAAGAACGCAAAGGTGAGCGATATCCAGCCCGAGGCCACCGAGGACGCAAGCAGCGACGAAGAACTCTCTGAGACCGAGCGCAAGATGCTGCAGGCTCTGGGCTATGTGGAGTGACCTTACTGGGCGACCCTGCGGTAGGGTGAGCACGTGAAGTCTCCATCTCTCAGCCTCATCACCGACGCGACCATCGCCATCACCGTGGGTGCTGCCTTCTGGTGGGTGGCCGATAATCAGCTCGCCCGTACGCACATGCTGGATCCGTGGAACACCGCGGACTTGTCTGACTACTGCAACGCCATCCTTCACTTAAACGGCGATCCAGACGTGCCGTGGTCCATCAAGCGGTCCAAGATCACGGGCTGGCTGGCAGCACCGCTGGCTCAAGACAACGGCATCATGACCGCACTGCGTGCATCGAGTATTGCTGCAGCCATCCTGGTGGGCTGCGGTCTGTATGCATGGGGCCGAGCAGCAGCCGGACGAACGGCCGGCCTGCTCGCTGTCTTGGCAGGACTGGCCCTGGCGCCGCTGGTGCTCCTGAGTCGCATCCTGACCTTCTATCCAATGGTCGCTGCCTTCTTGGTGGTGGGTGCTGCCCTGGCCGCAGCAGGCATCGTGTCCAAGAACCCCAAGCACCTGGCACTCACAGGGCTCGGCATGGGTCTCGCGCTGCTCGCTGATGTCCGCGGGCTGGTGTGGGCTGGCCCCTGGGGGCTGGCAGCCGCGTGGGCCATCTGGCGATCGCCTGACCGCACCACTGCACTCAAGTGGTTCTTGGCTCCGCTGGCCGCGAGCTACCTCGCTGCCCGGTGGTCCTTCCCAGTCGACGCGGTGAGCCTCGAGGCCCAGATGGACGTCAGGCCGCTGATGCACATGTACGGCTCCGACAACCCTGCTCACCAGCCACCGTGGGATACCGGCGGATCATTTGTCTGGGGCCGCACCATGCCCTGGGACTGGCTGGCCACCATCTGGTTCATGATCAAGCAGGTCCAGGTACCGATCCTGGAGGGATTCCCGCCGCCCGTGGCCCGCTTTGCTGCCAACAACCACATGATGCCGCTGGTGCCCGTCTGGCTGGGCTCAGCCGCCGTGGCAGTCCTGGCGCTCTGGCGCCGACCTCGGGCCCTGGTGGCAGTCGCAGCGACGGTCTTGCCCTTCGCGATTGCATTTCATGGTCAGGCCAATCTTGCTGAGATCCGCGTGCGCTTTCTCTGCCAGATCCTGCCCGGCCTCGCGGTACTGGTGGGCATCGCAATGAGCGCTGCCGTTCAGGTGGTCCCGCCGTTGTGGGGCCGCACCCGGTGGCTCGGTCTTCGGGGAGCCGCCATCGTTATCGCCTCAGCTCTCACGGTCACCGGTCAGATCAGCACAGAGGTGTCGCCATGGGCGCGGTGGCGCCGGCCGTGGCCTGTGGTGAGCGAGCTCCTAGTGATGCACCCCGACGCTAAGGTCGAGACCACAGAGCGGAAGCGACCGTGCACAGAGGCCTTGGCCAGAGACGCAGCAACAGGACACTGGATCCCGCGACTGCGCCGAGGGGTCAAGGCTCGCGACGGCGAAGACCCAGCAGACCCAACACGCCGATGATCCATCCAAGCGGTGTGCTGCCCTGACCTGCTGTGCTGCAGCCACCCTTCTCTGCCTCGGGTGCGTCCATCTCGACGGTCACCTCGACTGCGGCATCGTCACCTGAGCCCGTGGGCACCGCGGTGTCGTCACCGGACACACCATCCGAGG
>Ga0315315_10003726_pt1 | contig 14038 bp, 9 predicted proteins | sample M140m3416metaG_FD_203699 | JGI IMG/M metagenome (GOLD analysis project Ga0315315, IMG submission 203699) | Ammonia-oxidizing marine archaeal communities from Monterey Bay, California, United States - M1 40m 3416 | ecosystem: Environmental > Aquatic > Marine > Intertidal zone | place: USA...
GATCATCTAAGAACTGTTTATTTTGCTATTGCTGACGGACAATTACCAAGTAATACTGGAGCAGGATATGTAATAAGAAGAATTCTTAGAAGAGCTATCCGTTATGGATTTACATTTTTAAATCAGAAAAAACCATTTATACATCTTCTAGTCAAAATATTGTCTCAACAAATGGGAAAAGCTTTTCCAGAATTAATCAAAGAACAGCAATTAGCTTATAATGTGATTAAAGAAGAGGAGAATTCTTTTCTGAAAACTTTAGATGATGGACTTTCTTTATTAGACTCAATCTTAAATAAAACTAAGGGTAAAAAAATTGATGGTAGAAAGGCATTCGAATTGTACGACACATTTGGATTTCCGTATGACTTAACAGCATTAATATTAAATGAAAGAGGTTATACTTTAGATCAAGAAAGTTTCAATGATTCAATGCAGAAACAAAAAACAAGATCGCGTGCCGCAGCTGAGTCTAAAACAGAAGATTGGATTGTTTTAAATAAATCAGACTCTGATGCTTTTATTGGCTATGATCATTTAAATTCAAAGATAAAAATAGCTCAATATAGAAAGATGACGACGACAAAAGATGGAGATTTTTATCAATTAGTTTTTAATGGAACACCATTTTATCCAGAAGGTGGAGGCCAAGTAGGAGATAAGGGCTATTTAGAGTCAGACAATGGAGATGTATTCTATATAGTTAATACTAAAAAGGAAAATAATCTGATAATTCATTATTGTAAAAATCTTCCTAATAAACTTAACGGTTCTTTTAATGCTGTTGTCGATGTTAAACAGCGTCAGAGGGCATCATCTAATCATACTGCAACACATCTAATGCACCAGGCCCTTAGAGTGATTTTAGGAAATCATGTCGAACAGAGAGGATCAATGGTCCACTCAGGTATGTTTCGCTTTGATTTCTCTCATTTTGCAAAGGTAACTATCGATGAAATTAAGGAAGTAGAACAATTTGTAAATTCTAGAATTCAAGAAAAAATACCCCTAGAAGAGAGTAGAAATACTCCTTATGATAGTGCCATAAAACAGGGAGCAATGGCACTTTTTGGAGAGAAGTATGGTGATACAGTTCGCACCATCCGATTTGGTCAATCTGTTGAACTTTGTGGGGGGACACATGTTTCCAATACATCGGAAATATGGCATTTTAAAATCATTTCTGAAGGCGCAGTTGCATCTGGGATTAGAAGAATAGAAGCTATAACAGGTGATGCTGTTAAAAAATATTTCGAAGATCAAACAGCCCTTCTAGAAAATGTAAATAATTTATTGAAACAAACTCAGGACCCTATAAAAGCAATTAAAACTTTACAGTCAGAAAATATAGTCTTAAAGAAAGAACTATCATCCCTTTCTAAACTAAGATCTCAAGTTCTAAAAAACGAATTAATTGGGGAGTTGAAAATTATTTCTAAAATCAATTTCATCGCGAAAGAGGTAGATTTAAATGCTCAAGAAATGAAGGATCTTTCTTTTGCAATGGGTGAACAATTAGATAAAGCAATTTTGATATTTGGGTCTCGTAAAACTGGCAAACCACTTCTTAGTTGCTATATTTCGAAGTTTTTGGTATCAAACCAGAATAAGGATGCTGGGAAAATTATAAGAGAACTCGGGAAATATATCCAAGGTGGTGGAGGTGGTCAACCCTTCTTTTCAACAGCAGGAGGTAAAAATTTGGATGGTATTTCTCAAGCTATAAAAGCTGCAGAAAAAATTTGTTTTAATTAAAATTATTCTACAGCTGGGGGGTAATTTTCAACAATTTCACGAACGAATAAAGCAATTCGTTCATCCCTGTTTTTCATAAACTCATTTATACCTCCTCTGCCTTTTCCTTGCCAAACAAGTTGTTTTGTAGAAGCGTCGATTATATTAACATAAAGTGTACCCTCGGTCCTAGTACTGACAGAATTATAGCCTCCAGTTCCCCAAAGCCACGGATTAAATCCCCAGCCCCAACCCCAGCCAAAATTGTTTCCATTATTTACATAAATCTGTTCTTTAGCTTTTGTTGTGAATCCAATCAGAAGATCAGGGGTTTCAGATTTGGATAGTCCTTTTAAATTCATTTCATTGTCTAGCGATTTTAGAATACGGCGTTTATCTAGATCTGAGATATCTACTTTATCAATCTCAGGTTTGAAATAAGCAAAGGTTTCATAATTAGAAAAATCAATACTATGGTCGTAGTCTGAAAAAACCTTGACAGACGAACAAGAGCAAAAAATAAAGATTGATACTAGTAAAATAATATTTTTCATAAGCTAAAATTTATATTAATAGTGCAAATATAGTGCCGTACTAAATTCATTTTAAATTAAAAATTTCAACAAAAATATAACTCATTTTTAAACAACAACATCGGCTACTAATTATAAGATACTTTTTCCATTGTAAAAATAATGAAGTAAAAGACTATCAAATAATATTCTTTGTTCTCTCCTACAAATAAAAAATCCAATGCCATTTGCTTATTTTTGAAAATGCAGATGTTTAATACATTTAAGAGTAGTATAAATCAATCACTCGATAATATCGAAGGACACTCTATTGTAATAAAAAGGGAGGATTTAATCCATCCAATTATTTCAGGGAATAAATTTCGTAAGCTAAAATATGTATTTAAAGAAGTGATTGAAAGAAAAATACCTACTGTAATTACTTTTGGTGGAGCATTTTCAAATCACTTAGCAGCTGTTGCATCTGCAGGAAAGTCAATAGGCGTTCAAACAGTTGGTATTATTAGAGGGGATGAGTGGAAAAATAAAATTAATCAAAGTGTAACATTATCATTTTGTAAAAAGGAAGGGATGCATTTAATCTGTATTCCACGAAAAATATATACTGAGAAAGATGCTGCCATTGAGGTACAACAAATCTTAAAAAAATACCCTAAAAATAGATTAATTCCAGAGGGAGGTACAGAGACTCTAGCAATCCAGGGTTGTTCTGAAATTATAGAGGATGAAGATTTAGGGTTTGATTCTATTTGTTGCAGTATTGGTACCGGGGGAACGTTTATTGGCCTAATCGAGTCATCATCATTAAATCAGAAAGTTGTAGGTTTTAATGCTTTAAAGAATCCCTCTATTACTGATTTTATATCCATTCAAACAAAAAAAAAGAATTGGGAGATAAATTCAGAATATACTTTTGGTGGCTATGCTAAGACAGATGATTCATTAATTTCCTTTATGAACACATTTTATCAACAATATAAAATTCCATTGGATCCAATTTATACGGGCAAGATGCTTTTTGCTATTTTTGAATTGATTAAGAAAAAAGAATGGAAATGGGGAAAGAGTATATTAGTTATTCACACCGGAGGAATTCAAGGTATAGCGGGAATGAATATTCAACTTCAAAAAAAGAATGCTCAATTAATATCTTACGAAAAATAATACTTTTAACCTCTCTATCTTTTTGTTTCATTTCATGCGGAAGTAAAAAAGTTGTGATTCGAAATAATTCGCAACCAACCCAAAAAAAAGAAGTAATAAAAACTTCAAAAAAAGTAAAAACTACTCCTAAACCAGAGCTAGTTAGTAATAAAGAAAAAATTGATAATTATATCGAAAAATTTGGGCCTATTGCCCGAGATGAAATGAAAGCTTTTGGAGTTCCTGCAAGTATTACATTAGCTCAAGGAATTTTAGAATCAGGAATGGGATATGGACGTTTGGCATTACAGGGGAATAATCATTTTGGAATCAAGTGCCATTCTGATTGGAAAGGGAAACGTATTTATCATGATGATGATCTAAAAGGAGAATGCTTCAGGGTATATATTGATCCAGCAACATCATATCGAGATCATTCACTTTTTTTAACTGGTCGCTCGAGATATTCTTTTTTATTTGATATCAAAACATCTAATTATGAAGCTTGGGCAAGGGGTCTTAAAAAAGCTGGATATGCAACTGACCCAAAATATCCTGATAAATTAATCAGTTTGATTGAACGATTTGATTTAACTAGATATGACATTAAAAAGTCTAAAAAATATGTAGCAGAAAAATCAAAAAGTACAATTAAACAAAAACAAATTCACACGGTCCAAAAAGGAGATACACTTTACTCCGTTTCCAAAAAGTATGATATATCTATAGACAAATTGGTTGAAATCAATAAAATACATGATAAAACTATTTATATAGGTCAAAAATTAAAAATTGTAACTAAAAACTAATTCATGCGTTACCAAAGAAGTAGTGCTTTATTTAAAGAAGCCCAGAGGCATATTCCAGGTGGTGTAAACTCACCAGTAAGAGCTTTTAAATCTGTAGGAGGCACCCCTATATTTATAAAGAATGCCAAAGGAGCTAGACTTTATGATGAAGATGGGAATTCCTATTTAGATTATATATCCAGTTGGGGCCCTTTGATTTTAGGACATGCTTATTCTCCAGTAATTCAAGCAATAAAAGATCGTTCAGACAAAGGGACTTCATTCGGAATCCCTACAGCTCTGGAAAATGAAATGGCAAGCTTCGCATTGAAGATGATTCCTAATATGGATAAAATCCGTTTTGTGAATTCAGGAACAGAAGCTTGTATGAGTGCAGTTCGGTTGGCACGTGGAGTTACAAAAAGAGAAAAAATAATAAAGTTTAAAGGTTGTTACCATGGGCATTCTGACGCTTTTCTAATTCAGGCAGGGAGTGGAGCGGTAACTTTTGGAAGTCCCAGTAGCCCAGGAGTTACAAAGGGAACAGCAAAAGATACCATTCTAGCTAACTATAATAACCTTGAGGATGTAGAAATCATCTTCAAAGAACATTCAGGCAAAATCGCTGCAATTATTATAGAGCCTGTAGCAGGAAACATGGGTTGTATTCCTCCCAAAGAGGGTTTTTTGGAAGGTATACGATCTTTATGCGATCAAAACGAGAGTTTACTTATTTTTGATGAGGTAATGACTGGTTTTCGATTGGCAAGGGGAGGTGCACAAGAACTTCTGGAAATTAAAGCAGATATTGCTACTTATGGAAAAGTATTAGGAGGTGGACTTCCTGTTGGAGCTTTTGCAGCTAGAAATGAAATTATGAAATATTTAGCTCCAGAGGGACCAATTTATCAAGCAGGAACTCTAAGTGGAAACCCTTTAGCTATGTCAGCTGGATTATCAATGCTTAAGGCTTTACACGCCGATGAACACATTTATCCGCGATTAAATAAAAAAACTGAGAGGCTTGAAATAGGCTTTAGAGATGTTTTAAAAAAGAAAAACATTCCATACCATATCAACAGATTGGGCTCTATGATTTCTCTCCATTTTACAGACAAAGCTGTATTTGATTTTGAAACTGCTGCAACTGGGGATTCAAAACGTTTCAGTAAATATTTTCATGGAATGTTAAATAAAGGGATTTATCTACCACCTAGTTCTTATGAAAGTTATTTTTTAAATGATGCACTTACAGACCAAGATATTGACCAGACAGTGAATTGCTTTGCTGATGTTTTAAAAGACTTATGATAGCTGAATTTTAAAAATGAGTATTTTTAAAAGTATTATTTTCACATTTAATTTTAGATGGTTTATTTGATTCAAATCACTGAACCAATTCAATAAACAAACCTTCTTCATTTTTGATAACTTTAACTAATTTCTTCTCAACTAATCCTTTTACAGCTTTATCCCATTTTTTATTGCTTAGACCAACTTTTTCTTTGATCTCAGATAATAATAAAAACTTATTTTGCTTTACAACTCCAAACAAATTTTTTTCTTCTAGAGTCAACGAATCGATATTTTTTTCTGGTTTCATTTGTGGAAAGAAGAGGACCTCCTGAATTGAAGTATTGTTGGTCATAAGCATTACCAGACGATCTATTCCAATCCCAATTCCTGAAGTTGGAGGCATCCCATATTCAAGAGCACGTAAAAAATCTTGGTCTATAAACATAGCTTCATCATCACCTTTCTCACTTAGGTTTAATTGGTTTTCAAAACGTTCTCTTTGATCAATGGGGTCGTTTAACTCTGAGTAAGCATTGGCAAGCTCTTTCCCATTAACCATAAGTTCAAAGCGTTCTGTAAGCTTTTTATTGACTCTGTGTTCCTTTGTCAACGGGCTCATAGATTTGGGATAATCAATTATAAAGGTGGGTTGAATGTAATTATGTTCACATTTTTCCCCAAAAATTTCATCAATCAATTTGCCTTCTCCCATAGTTTCATCTACATCTAAACCAAGAGATTTTGCAGTTTTTCGGAGTTCATTTTCATTCATTTGAGAAATATCAATTCCAGTGTGGGTTTTTATGGCCTCGAGTATTGGGATACGTGGGTAAGGCGCCTTAAAGTTGATAATGTTGTCTCCCACATGAAATTCTGTGGTTTTATTAACCTCTTTTGCAATACGCTCGACCAAATTTTCTGTTGTCTCCATCATCCAGAAATAGTCTTTGTAAGCTACGTAAAGTTCCATGACTGTAAATTCTGGGTTGTGCGTCCGATCCATCCCTTCGTTTCTAAAATCTTTGGCAAATTCAAAAACCCCTTCAAAACCACCAACAATAAGACGCTTGAGATAGAGTTCATTAGCAATACGTAAGTATAATTTTGTATTTAGAGCATTATGATGGGTTTCAAAGGGCCTTGCTGCTGCTCCACCTGGAATTGGTTGTAAAATTGGAGTTTCTACTTCTAAATAGCCTTTTTCAGTTAAGAAATCCCTTATAGTTGTGGTTATTTTTGAACGTTTTAAAAAAGTTTTTTTTGTATCGGGGTTTACAACCAAATCAACATAACGTTGTCGATAGCGTAATTCAGGATCATTAAATGCATCATATTTATTTCCTTTCGTATCTGTTTTAGGAAGAGGTAGAGGCCGAAGAGATTTACTTAGCAATATAAAGCTTGAAACTTTAACCGTTTGTTGACCTACTTGTGTTGTAAAAAGCGTTCCCTTCAAGCCAATTAAATCTCCAATATCTAGAAGTTTTTTATATACTACATTATAATAGTTTTTATCTTCTCCATTGCATATTTCATCTCTGTTGAAATATAGTTGAATTCTGCCAGTACTGTCTAATAATTCTGCAAAGCTTGCATTTCCTTGAATTCTTCTAGACATCAAACGTCCAGCTAAAATCACTTTTTTACCTTCATCATAATTTTCTGGAAGATCTTTTGCATAAAAATCTACATCAAATTGAGCTGCGGGGTAGGGATTAATCCCTAAACTTTTCAACTCTTCTAATTTTTCTCTTCGAATCAGTTCCTGTTCGGAAAGCTTAGCCATAAGTATAAATTTGCATAAAGATACGTAGACTATAAAAACTTAAGGAGTCAAATTTTATATCTTTACACTTTTATTAGATTCATGAGTTTTTTCCGGGTTTTATTGTCAATTTTATTCCCACCCTTGGCTGTAATAGACCAGGGTTGTGGATCAGTGTTAATTGTGTTTATCTTAACCCTTTGTGGTTGGGTTCCTGGCGTTATTGCTGCTTTGGTAATTCTAAACAATCCTGGCCGTTGGGGTATTAATAGTTAAGAGAGATGTCAAAAAAAAATAAATTCATTCGGATAATTGAACTTGGTGTTAAATCATACAAAGAAGGACTAAAAATTCAAGAAGAATTATTCCAACAGACAATTGATTTGAAGATAAATAATAGAAGAAAAAATATTCACATTCCTACAAATAATTATTTATTGTGGGTAGAACACACACCAGTAATTACGTTAGGTAAAAGTGGGAAAACTCAGCATTTACTTTTGAGTGAGAAGCAATTACAAGAGAAGAACATTGAATTTTTTTCAACCAACCGTGGTGGAGATATAACCTTTCATGGTCCAGGACAAATTGTAGGCTATCCTATACTTGATTTAGATAATTTTTTCACCGATATTCATAAATATCTCCGCTACTTAGAGGAAGCTATTATACTGACTCTGGAAGAATACGATTTATTGGGATTACGTAGTAATGGAGAGACAGGGGTATGGCTTGATGTAGGGACACCATTTGCTAGGAAAATATGCGCTATGGGTGTTAAAGCTAGCCGTTGGGTTACAATGCATGGTTTTGCATTAAATGTAAACACTGAGCTTAGCTATTTTGACAACATAGTACCATGCGGAATAGAAGGAAAATCCGTAACCTCTTTAGCTAAAGAATTAAAAAGAGAGGTTCCTTTTGAAGAGGTAAAGGATAAAATAGAGGCTCACCTTGCAAAACTTTTCGAAGCCAATTTGAATAAAATGGGTGTTTAGTTAATTTGATAAATAATCATTGATTCTTCTTCAGATTTAACAACCATTTCTATTGCTTTATCGTTATCAGCATTAATTAATTCTGCTTTAGAACTACCATATACCGGGAAACCACCCAATAAAGTTCCATTACTATAAAAACAATAAACTTTTTGAGAATCTAAATCAGTAATAGTTACATAAATAGTATTATTAATGTAATGAATTTTCGGGGATGAGTATTTACCAAAAGGGAGAATAACTGGAATCCCTTTAATGTTTAATTTATTTTCCGAAAATGTTACAATTGATTTAGAGGTCATATCAATTTTATGATCAGATCTAAGTCCAAGTGGGCTTTCGACTATATTTCCATTGCTGTCAATTTGTAAAAGATCCCCTTTTTTTGAAGTTGTAGAAAAAGTGTTTCTATAACCGAAGACATCATTATTGGAAATATTGTCAATTTTTTTAACTCGAATACGATCTTTACCCTGACGGTTTAAAATTCTAATTTGTCCATCAATATCTTTTAAAATTATATAATCTTTATTTCCAAAACGAACGTGTTTGGGCGGGTGCTGAAGTGTTTGCCTCAATTTATTAAGTTTAAATCCTTTAACAATTTTACCTCTATTGTCGTACATCTCTATTTTTTTTCCATGGCTTAAAATAAATCTATAATTTCTATTTAAGTCATAATCAAAAACAGCAAAATGTTGAGGCTTTTCTGATAAAATTTTTTTATTAAAAGGAGATACAACTTTTCCGTTTCGATCCAAAATCATAAAACGATCTGGAGTCCTAAAAGCCATTTGTAAACGCCTATTTTTATATAGATCTACCTGAATTATATCACCTATTATAGGTCCCGAGAGCTGTTTTTTCCAATATAAAACTCCAGTGTTTGAAAACAAATAAACAACATTGTTTACATCTTGTACAACTATGTCCATTGTTTTGTTTCGATGATTTTTAAGCCATTGAGGGTTATTAGCAATGGGAGCATCTAAACTAAAAGCATGTTGATTTAAAACACTATTTTTTTGTTGTTCAGAATTTTCAGGCTGAGCGGTGAATCGACTTTGTACAATATTATTTTCAGAGACCCCTTGCATTGCAATTAGCGGGTACTTATCAATATTAACGCTTTCCCAGATTTTCTTTCTTTTTAAACTAGTCTCTTTCCATTCATTTTTTAAATTTGAGGTGTTTCCAACCCATAAAAATGTACTATTGTCAGCTAAGTCCTTTTTCAGACTTTTAAAATTAAAGTCATTATCTAAAGTATTTTCATCAAGTTTAATACCAATTAGCTGTTTCAAAAATATTTTATTAGAGGCATAGATTAAGACATCATCAATTTTTGACACATAATTTGGTTTAAAAGGCATCCCAAAGGCTTCTAAGAATTTTATAAAGTCCTCAGGAAGGTTTTGATCTTTAATAGCTACTCCTCGGAATTTGGATGAATTTATTGAATCAATGAATAAGTCCAAAGGTATATTTTCTGAATTATTTAGATGAAGATAAATAGCTTTATTAGAATTATATTTAAGCCAAGCTATTTCATCTAAGCTACTTAATAAATCAAAATTTATTTTGTTCAAGGGAGTATTTTTATGCCGACTATATTTTTTAAAATTATCTTCTAAAGTTTTATAATCACTTACTGCTAGAGCAAGATAGCTGTCAAAGGTTTGCGGGATATAATTAGGACTAATAAGTGCTTTTGCTTCTAAATTTCTTAATAAACTCAATTCATCTGGTATCGAGTCACTTATAAAACTTACACCATCTAATGTAAAAGGATTTTTTTTTGTATTGAAATCAAAATAAAACCAGCTGCTCGCTACAAAAGGAAAAAGATCTGTCTTTGGGAAAAGATCTTTTAAAATACCTATTATTTCATTTTGAAGATAAAAACTTAATGTTGTATTTTCATCACTTAAGCCTGCAAGCTTGTATAATTGGGCATCTTGTATTCCTCTTTTGTTACTTTTAATATTCCGAATACTATTTTCTAAAACTAATTTCGAACAGCTTAGTACATTGATATTTTGAATTGTGGCATGAAATATTTTTTTATTATCAACTTCTTTGACAATTACCGATACATCATTATAAATAAATCGACCAATGATTTTTTTAGGGAATGTATCTATTGAAGTTGATTTGTACATAAACGATGCAGCTATATTTTTTTTCCCTTCTGGGGTTAAAAAAAGGAGTGAATTTGAAGGAAATTCGTTGGGTATTAATGCATTTAAGTCCGAGTAAAGGGAATCATTAATTTTTACTAGGGCTTCTAAAAAAGGAAGATTTGTAATTGCATTTTTCAACATGTTTTGATCTTTTAGTTGAAATGCTGCAATAGTGTTCTGGGGAATATAATCCAAAAGAATTAAAGGTTCTTTTTTTTCTGGCTTACATCCAATAAAAAAAAGACATACAACAATAAATGATTTATTAATCATATCTCAATTCAAAAATAAAAAACATAGCCTCCTATTTTTTCATTTTTATTAAATGTTATTAACTATTTCTTTGGTTTTAGTCTACTTAAAATTAATTTTAATCTGATTTTTGGAGTAATTGAAAAGATTTCCTGTGATGTTCTGTTACACCAAATTCTTCTATTGCTGCCCGGTGATCTAGAGTAGGATATCCTTTGTTATTATTCCATTTGTACTCAGGGAAATCAATTCCAATTTTTTTCATGTAGTCATCTCTGTATGTTTTCGCTAAAATTGAAGCAGCTGCTATATTTTGATATTTATTATCACCCTTTATAATACATTCATATGGAATTTTTTTAAATGGGGAAAAATGATTTCCATCTGCAACTATAAACTGTGGATTTATTTTAAGTTTTCTTAAAGCTAAGTGCATTGCACGAATTGATGCATTTAGAATATTTATTTCATCAATTTTTTGTTGATAAACAAAAGCAACTCCGAAAGCAATTGCGTTTTTCTCAATAATAGGTCTCAAATAATAGCGTTGTTTTTCGGTTAGTTTTTTTGAATCGTTTAGTAAAGGAATATTTGATTTTAAAGGGAGTATTACAGCACCTGCAGTTACTGGTCCTGCTAGACAACCTCTTCCAGCTTCATCTGTTCCTGCTTCAAGAAATGAAGTTAATTGAACGTCAAGCATCAATTTAAATCAAATTTTATATTTTATCGTCTATCACAAGTTACTTACATTTATTATAACTTCGCAAACAAATCATGTTTAGCATGCGTATAACTCTTTTTGTTTCTCTTTTTCTCCTAATTCAAATCATTTGGAGTCAACAAAAAGAAGCTTCTGTGATAGATTCAATTTCAATAGATAAAGAGTTAAATAATACTTTAAAAGATACAATTTTATCGAATGAAAAGATTGTCTTAGACGAAATTAAAAAACAAGATTCAGCCTCAAAAAGTCAAAAATCAACAAAAAAAATATCAAAAAAGAAAAAACTTATCCCTTTCATCAAACCAATGGATAAGGTTGGCATATATGACTATAAAATTATGTTTATGGATGGTAGTGAAAAAGAGGTTGATACCTCCCTTTCAATAGAGGGTGAGTACTCATTTAATTTTTTGCGTAAAGATTATTTTGAATTACTGACCTTTCCAAACATGGGAGAGGCTTTCAATAAGATGGGTTATGATTTCCATAAACAACCATTTACTCCCCAAATGGGATTTAGAGTAAAACATTTTGGTTATTTTGAGAAGGAGGACATTTCTTATTATGAAGTGCCTTCGCCATATACTGAACTTTTTTTTAAATCGACTTTTCAACAAGGGCAGAATTTGGATGCAACCCTAGCGATCAATACTTCACCTAAATTTAATATTGCTGTTTCATTTAAGGGATTTAGGTCTTTAGGGAAATACTTATCTTCATTAAGTAGAGCAAGACAATTTCGGTTAAGTTCTCAGTATCAATCTTACAATCAAAGATACCGTATGCGTCTGCATCAAACCACTCAATCCAAAGAAAATCAAGTTAATGGTGGATTAACCAATGCATCAAACTATTTTTTTGAAAATGCGCCAAATTACGTTAGTGCTGATGAAGCTGGGAATCCTGTCTTGGATGAAGATGGTAAAGAACAAATAGTTTTTTACGATGGATTCCTAGACCGAAATAGATTAGGCACTCACCTAAAAGCAGATAACATACTTAAAGGTAAACGCTATTTTATGGAACACCGTTACCAGTTGATTCCAATTAAAAAAGATTCTACAGTTTATAAAATGTCTGTGGGTTTAAGAACAAGCTTAGAAAACAAGACTTATCAATACAAACAGGATAAACCTGGCAAATATTTTAATGAAACCTATGAAAATACTGTTGTAGTTGACTCTACTATGTTCAATATTATAGAAAACAACCTTTTTCTTAGTTTTAAAGACAAAACCCTTGGCCAATTTAACCTGGATCTATATCATCATAATTGGAATTACTCAATAGGACCTAATGAATACGAAAAAGACACCGTACTTTCTAATGAAATAAAAGCAAATCAAATTGCAGTCCAAGCTCGATGGGAAAAAGAAATTTTTGGATTCAATTCTAAAGCAATGGTCTACAAGTCTTTAAAAAATGAATATGCAACTCAAGCTCTTCGAGTTAATCTTTCACGAAACATAATTAAAGATATAATCCTGGGTGCATCATATAATTATCGCTCCCAACCCTTAAACTTTAATTTTTACCTTACGCAAAGTGATTTTAGAGAATATAATTGGGAAAATAGTTCTTTAGAAAATCAAAATTTTAAAACACAATCTATTTTCTTGTCTCATCCAAAGTGGGGAAGTATTAAGGCGGATTGGACTTCAATAAATAATTATACATTTTTTAATAATAAGACGCCTCTTTTACAACTTAATAAGAGATTTATATCAGAAGTTCTTCAAACTGATAAAAAAATTCATTATCTAAAAGTACGATTAGATAATAGATTTGATTTTGGAAATTTCTCCTGGGTTAATAATCTGCAATACCAAAAAGTAAATCAAGAAGAAAATACGGAAGAGCTTCTTAGTGGCCCTTTAGCTCTTAATGTACCTAAATGGTTAATTCGAAGCACATTCATGTTGACCTCTTCAATTTTTAATAAAGCTCTATTTTTCCAATCAGGATTCACATTTGTTTTTTTTACAGATTATTATGCAGACCAATACAACCCAATTTTAGCTGAGTTTGTAACACAGAATAATACCAAAATAGGAGAATACCCGCGAGTTGACTTTTTCTTTAATTCAAAAATTAAGAGTTCTAGAATTTATCTAAAACTGGAAAATATTTCTTCTCCAATTGAACATTTAATAAATATTGACACCCAATACGATTATTATTCTGCCCCTTTTGTTCCGTATAGAGATTTCTCTATTCGTTTTGGTTTAATTTGGAATTTTTTTGAATAGTATAAAGAGCTGATATTCAGTAGCTAGCCTTGGTTCTTTTTTTTTTTAGAAATAAAACTGAAAAACCTCTTGTAGGATGTAAAAAGGGTTTTATATTTGCATCCGCTAAAATACCCAAAATAGAAAAATAATTTACTATTTTTTGTGTGAGCGAACGTTCATTGAAAAAATTAAAATAAGAATGACAGCGCGTATCGAAAGATACAAGTGAATAGAACCATTTTGACCAAGTCAATTTTAGTATGTTGTGGAAATTTATAAAGAAACAACAACGAAGAGTTTGATCCTGGCTCAGGATGAACGCTAGCGGCAGGCTTAACACATGCAAGTCGAGGGGTAACAGGGATTGCTTGCAATCCGCTGACGACCG
>Ga0315315_10003728_pt1 | contig 14036 bp, 15 predicted proteins | sample M140m3416metaG_FD_203699 | JGI IMG/M metagenome (GOLD analysis project Ga0315315, IMG submission 203699) | Ammonia-oxidizing marine archaeal communities from Monterey Bay, California, United States - M1 40m 3416 | ecosystem: Environmental > Aquatic > Marine > Intertidal zone | place: USA...
ATTGATTCGTGGTTTCTTGTTTGAAAAGAATACAGATGATATGTTGGCCAACCCTAAATGGCGATGACTAATAAGTGTTACATTTCTCCAGACTATTTAGAATTCTTAAAGTCGTGAAAAAATACCGACTCGATGAATTTATAGAAAAAAATCAAGGCACCCTGAGTATTCGTCTCCTCTTGCGCTCTCTTTGGTTTGTTAAAAGGGCCGCTGGAGGGAAAAGTCGAGGAACCAGGTTAAGGAAGGCTCTGGAGGAGCTAGGACCGATCTACATCAAATTTGGGCAACTTTTATCAACCAGGAAGGATTTTATTCCTGTTGACATCTCTAATGATCTTGAAAAGCTTCAAGATAACGTCCCTCCTTTTGAAGAACCTGATATAGGCGTGGCTATAGAAAAAGCTCTAGGCAAAAAGCCGGAAGAAATATTTAGATCGTTAGACTCCAAACCATTTGCGTCTGCCTCAGTCGCTCAAGTCCATAAGGCTATATTAAAAAACGGCGATAAAGTTGTCGTAAAGATAGTTCGCTCCGGAATTGAGAAAATCATCTTAGAGGATATTCAATTACTAAAATGGTTAGCAAAACTATTACAGGGTCGAACAAGTATCGGCAAAAGGTTGCGCCCGGTTGAAATCGTTAATGATTATAAATCAATAATTCTGAACGAGTTAAATCTAAAGTCTGAGGCAGCAAATACTGTACAGCTAGGTCGAAATTTTGACTCTTCTCCACAGCTTTATGTTCCCAAAGTATATTGGGATTTCACGAGTGAGAACGTCATGACGATGGAGCAAATCGACGGGATCCCCGTCAATGACATCAGTCAACTTAAGCAAAATGGCATCGATCTAAAAAAGCTTGCAGAAACAGGTGTAGACATTTTTTTTACTCAAGTTTTCGAACACAATTTTTTCCATGCGGACATGCATCCCGGTAATATATTTGTGTCAAAAACGACAGAAGGTTCTCCTCAATTTATCGCAATCGATTGCGCAATTGTTGGCACTCTAAGCAAGGATGATCAGGAATATTTAGCGAGGAATCTACTCGCTATTTTTAACAGGGATTATAAGAAAGTTGCTGACCTTCATGTAGAGTGCGGTTGGGTGCCAAAACAGACTAACAAACAGGCATTTGAATCGACAATCAGAACTGTGTGTGAACCAATTTTTGAAAAGCCTTTAGGGGATATTTCCTTTGGAAAATTATTAGTTCAGCTATTTCAGACGGCGGGTCGCTTCGACATGGAAGTGCAACCCTCACTCGTATTGTTACAAAAGACGCTACTAAATATAGAAGGCCTAGGAAGACAGCTGTATCCCGATTTAAACCTTTGGAAAACTGCGCTTCCCTATCTTGAAAATTGGAATGCTAAGCGACTGAACCCATTTAAAATTCTAGAAAAATTTCAAGAGAATATTCCCATTTGGATAGAGAAATTACCCGAGTATCCAGAGTTATTTGTTGAATCCCTCAACCAAAATTCCTTGTTAACGGAACAAAATGCACTCCTGCTGCAATCCCTAGAATCAAGAGATAGGGATCTAAAGACGAAACAATTTCGAGGAAAAGTTGCGGGGCTTGTGTCAATTTTGATTTCAATCATATTGATTTTAAAACCTTCCCTCTACCAGATAACAAATTTGTCTGCAGGCCCTTTGCTTTTTGGCAGCTTAGGCGTCTATCTTTTGTATTTTAAGCGCTGAAGCCTCATACTAAGAAGATGACTGCTTTCTCTGATCAAATAAAATGGAACAAAGATGGCCTTGTTCCTGTTGTCACGCAAGACGTGGCTTCGGGGGTTATTCTCATGCACGCGTGGGCAAATAAAGAGGCGTTAGAAAATTCAGTGAAAGACGGTCACGCTATATATTGGTCTCGATCTCGAAGAAGCCTATGGCGAAAAGGGGAAAAGTCAGGTAATACTCAAAAACTTGTAGATATATTTTTGGATTGCGACAATGACACTTTGTGCTATCTAGTAGAACAAGCAGGTGGGATAGCATGTCATACTGGACGGGAAAGCTGTTTTTTCCAAAAGCTGACAAATGGAGAATGGGTAAATTCTGAGCCGGTTCTCAAAGATCCTGCGCTAATTTACGGTAAATCCTGAGCCCTTTTTTTATTTCATTGGGGGAATAAAGTTTAACATGAGCGACGTGCTGAACGAACTGGCTAAAGTTTTAGAGCAGAGAAAATCCGCTTCTGCTAAAAAATCCTATGTAGCAAGTTTACATGGAGAGGGTCTCAATAAAATTCTAGAAAAAATAAATGAAGAATCTAACGAGACAATTCAAGCGGCCAGAGAGTATGATGATCAAATGGAAAATACAAAAAAGGCGGTGATCCACGAAACGGCTGACCTTTGGTTTCATACGTTAGTTATGTTGAGCCACTTAGATCTTGGCCCTCATCAAGTATTGGAGGAATTAAAGAAACGGTTTAATATCTCTGGTCTTGATGAAAAAGCCTCTCGTAAGACTAAACGCTAGCAGCAAAATTAAATGTTGATATTGGAGATTTATCATGGGTATAGGTGGAATTGGCATTTGGCAGTTGCTTATCATTTTATTGATAGTGGTCATGCTTTTTGGAACTAAGAAACTTCGTAATTTAGGCTCAGATCTTGGGGGAGCTCTCAAAGGATTTAAGACCGCAATGAAGGATGATAAGGGGGATGAAGAAGAAGAAGAAGAAGAGAATTCTGAAGGTAGTGACGGGCAAAAGATAGATGCAACTGCCGAAAAAGTGGAAAAAGAATAGAAAATTTATGCAACACTTAATCTTCTAAGCGACCTTTGTGGTCATTCCGACCATCCCAGCCTATGTTTAACATTCATTCTACTGAAATATTACTAATCTTGGTCATCGCGCTTGTTGTGATTGGCCCAGAGCGTTTACCAGCCGCCGTCAAAACTGCGAGCTTATGGGTTGGGCGTTTTAGACGTTCCTTCTATAAAGTGAAGGCAGAAATAGAAAGAGAATTAAACACTGACGAAATCCGGCGGCAGCTTCATAATGAATCCGTGATGGCGCAAATTGATGACGCAAAAACCAGAGTTGAGACCATAGCGCAAGAAACTGAGACGTCCGTGAACAAACTTGTAAGCACAGAAAACTTTGATCCTGGCGCGTCAAAAGCAACAGAAGAAAACACTCTAGGTGAGGAGCAAATTGCCAAAGAGAACACAACGGAAAGCATAGATCAGGGTAGAGAGGCTGCTAAAACAATTTATACACCAACAAAAAACCCCAAATTGAATCAAACCACCCCACCCATAGAAATAGAAAAAGATAATGGTGTCAGCTGAAGAAGAAAAAGAGCTCACGCTAATCGATCACCTAATCGAATTACGCGACCGAATTCTAAAATGCGTCGTGGGCATCGTTGTGATTTTTTTGGCGCTGTTCTATTGGGCTAATGACATATACAACTATGTTGCTCTGCCATTAATTCAAGCCCTACCTGAGGGGTCAACTATGATTGCGATTGACCCGACCTCGCCCTTTTTTGCTCCTTTTAAGTTAACATTTTATGTCGCTTTTTTATTAGCCGCCCCGTACGTTCTTTATCAGTTGTGGTCCTTTGTTGCTCCAGGACTTTATAAAAATGAAAAAGCCATCGCAATCCCACTATTCATATCCAGCGTTATTCTGTTCTATGCCGGCATCGGGTTTGCTCGCTACGTTCTATTTGGAATCGTTTTTGGGTTTTTCATCTCTGTTGCACCAGATGGCATACAAGTAGCTCCCGATATAAGTAGTTTTTTGAATTTTGCCTTAACTATATTTTTCGCATTTGGTGTGGCGTTCGAGATTCCTGTCGCCGTTTTCCTCTGTATATGGGCAGGCTTAGCTGAACCTGACTCTTTGTCAGAGAAAAGGCCTTACGTAGTCGTAGGATGCTTTATCGCCGCAATGCTTTTGACTCCACCTGATCCATTCACCCAGTCTATGCTGGCGCTCCCAATGTGGGCTCTGTTCGAACTAGGAATCTTAGCGGGCAGATTTATGCGTAAAAAACAAAGCGAAGAAGATACGGGCTAAGTCAGATAGTTTTCCTAAGACTTGAGGTAAAAAGTCACTGGGCCGTTATTTTCTAGCCTAATCTGCATATCAGCGCCAAATTTTCCAGTATTAATTTTAGAGTACTCTTGTTTTGCAAAGTTCACGAGGTGCTTGAATATTTTCTCCGCCTCTGGTGGTGGCTTAGCAGAGGAAAAACTAGGACGAAGACCTTTGTTGGTATCAGCAGCTAGAGTAAATTGGGAGACTAACATAACATCGCCCTTTTTATCTTTAACACTCAGATTCATCTTTCCCAGAGCATCGCCAAATATGCGGTATGCGAGCAATTTATCTACGATTCTTTCAGCGTTGACGATAGAGTCTTTTTTTTCTACTCCCACTAGGACTAAGAGACCCTCACCAATTTCTGAATAAAGCTCGCTGAACAAGAATACTTTGGCGTAACTTACCCTTTGAATAAGTGCAATCATTTTCTCGCTTCGGCGCCTCTGCTGTGGCGCTTACGCTCATTCTCGGTTAATAATTTTTTCCGTAGACGAATATTTTCAGGAGTGACCTCAACCAATTCGTCTTCCGCAATAAATTCCATAGCTTGCTCAAGCGTATGGGTAACAGGTGGGGTTAGCACTATATTCTCATCGGTCCCTGAGGCGCGGACATTCGTCAGCTGCTTTCCTTTAATTGGGTTTACCGCCAGATCGTTCTCGCGACTATGCAAGCCAATGATCATTCCTTCATATGTCTCTACGTTGGGTCCTACAAATAATTTCCCCCTGTCCTGCAAGTTGAATAACGAGAATCCTAAAACCTTACCCTTTACCATAGAGACTAAAACACCTCGTGAACGCGTCGCTAGATCCGTATCTTTGTAGTCGCCGTAATGATCAAATACATGCGTCATCACGCCCGAACCTGATGTCATACTTAAAAACATTGAGCGAAAACCAATTAGTCCGCGAGTGGGAATCAAGAACTGCAGTCGCACTCGCCCTCTTCCATCTGGCAACATATCTTGCAACTCTGCGCGACGCTGACCTAGCTCTTCCATCACTGAACCTTGGTGCTTCTCATCGCAATCTACGACTAATGATTCGATCGGCTCTTTAAATACCCCATCTTCTTGATGAAGAATAACCTCTGGCCTAGATACCGCAAGCTCGAATCCTTCTCGGCGCATGCTCTCGATCAACACAGAAAGATGCAGTTCGCCACGACCTGAGACCTTGTATTTATCTGGTGTATCGCCCTGCTCAACTCGCAACGCAACGTTGTAGAGCAACTCTCTTTCGAGCCGGTCCCTGATTTGCCTAGTGGTAATGTACTTACCTTCCCGACCCGCAAACGGTGAATCATTTACCTGAAACGTCATACTGATCGTCGGTTCATCCACCGACAGAGGCGACATCGCTTCTGGTTGATCCGGATGGCACAGCGTGTCAGAAATATTTAGCTTATCGATACCGGAGATACAAACAATCTCTCCAGCCTTAGCTTCATCCACATCAATTCTTTCAAGACCCAGGTGACTTTTCACCTGCAAGATCTTTCCTTTGCGAGAATTTCCCTCATGATCGATAATGACGACTTGCTGATTTCGAAGCACCTTTCCACGAGTAACACGGCCTAGACCAATGACACCAACATAGCTATTGTAGTCTAAGGCACTGATCTGCATCTGAAACAGTCCGTCGATAACAACATCAGGTGGCGGTACTTTTTCGATCACTTTCTCGAACAGTGGCTCCATATTGTCCGTCATTTGATCCATCTCATGACCGGCAAAACCTTCGAGTGCGGAAGCGTAAATAATCGGAAAGTCTAATTGCTCGTCCGTTGCACCTAGTTTATCGAATAGGTCAAATACTTCATTGACCACCCAATCCGGCCTTGCGCCATGACGATCGATCTTATTTATTACCACAATGGGATTGAGGCCTTGTGCAAATGCTTTTTGTGTAACAAAACGGGTCTGCGGCATTGGTCCGTCAACTGCATCCACTAGCAACAGTACACTGTCGACCATCGACAATACGCGCTCCACCTCACCACCAAAGTCGGCATGGCCAGGCGTATCCACAATATTGATATGAAAACCTTTCCAATTGATCGCCGTATTCTTCGCAAGAATCGTAATACCACGCTCACGTTCTTGATCATTCGAGTCCATGATTCGCTCAACGCTTTCACCACGCGACTCGATAGTTCCGGATTGCTGGAGGAGCTTGTCCACGAGAGTCGTTTTTCCATGATCAACATGGGCAATAATAGCTACATTTCTAATATTATCTTTCACAATATCATTTCGACTTAAGAGTTACTGAGTAAATTCTAAGGTTTAGCAAAAATTTAATATTCACTAGGTTATTGGGCGCCGCGAGTATACACGACTAAAGCAATGAAAGTTAAGGCAGAACTATTAAAAATGAAAAGCAAATTGTTTAAATCTTATTCTCCAAATTTCCCAAGTCTAATATCGCAATATTCCGATAACCCTTATTCGTTAAGTAAACTGCCTGCAGCCTGCTCATCATCCCTTGTGCGCAATAAAGCAAATAGCGCCCATCCTGTTCTAATTTTTCCGAATACATCCTCAAATCATAAAAAGGAATTTTAATGATTCTTATCTCTTTTCCTAATCTTAAAGGAGAACGCTGCTCTTCATTTGGATGGCGTATATCAATAACGGTAGTTCTCCCTTGCGGTAATTTAACAACTTCAATGTGAGTTGATTCCTCACCAAAAACCTCCGGAAGAGCTGTTATTGATTGATAATTTGCCTTCGTAACAGCTTCTTCCAATAGAGCCATATTCAATCGGGATTCTTCTCTTTCTACCTTACTTAGTTTTGCTTTAGTGGTTGGATTTTTCGAAGTGACGCCACAATACTCAGGAACTCTTTTAGAGAAGCCTTCTGTACCTATTTCGCGAGCGGTATTGATTATCTCTTGTTTATCATGGAAACAAAGCGGTCGAAGAATGAGGCTAGTGGAAGCTCGATCTATTATGGAAAGATTAGCGAGCGTCTGACTCGAGACCTGACCTATAGATTCACCGGTAACTATGGTGTTGATACCTAACTTTCGTGCCACTTTGTCGCCCGCCCGCAACATCATTCGCTTTAAGATAACAGGCACGTACGGGCTCTCGACCTGTCTTAATATTTCTTCCAGGACTGGTTCAAAGCTCACAGAAACAAATTTGACGCGATGGGAGGTGTGAAACTTCAACCACAAAAATAAAGCGATTTCTTTAACTGCCAGCTCATGTTCTTTACCCCCAAGATTAAAGAAACAGTAGTGAGCTAAGAGTCCTCTTTTTATTGAAAGATAACTTGAAACTGAAGAATCAAATCCTCCAGAGATCATTGATATCACCGAATCCTGGCACCCTAGAGGAAAACCGCCCAATCCAAAAAATTTTTCAGTAACCACATAAAAAAAGTCATTACGGATTTCTAATAAAACCGTCACGTCCGGGCTTTTTAGCTTCACTCCAGCTGTTTCACATTCAGCCCTTATCCTCTCTCCCACATAACGTTCAACTTCAACTGAAGTAAATGAATGTTCTCCCATCCTCCTGCAGCGCACTGCAAATGTTTTCCCTTTTAGAATTTTGTCATAAGCGTCTCGCGCAAGGTGAAACATATCCTCCATTGGTGGTATGGGATATTTTCTGACTTTATGAATACGACCGACGCCCGGTATACACCGCAGCCGACTGTCAAATTTTGCAATTTCATTTAATTTCAAAAGAGAACTATCTACTTCAATGACATCCCATTCCCTTTTAATCTGCATGAGAGAGTCATGCTCCCTAAGAATTTTGTTTAGGTTTTTACTAAGCTGGCGGGTATATTTTCGGCGAACCACACGGCTTCTGATCGTAATTTCCGGGGATAATTTAACGAGGTATAGCATATAAATTATTTAGCTGATTTAAAGCAGCTTCTATTGAGTTTATCCAGCTTGTTTGAGGATGCCTTCACGGCTCAGATTATATCTTTCTTAATTATTTGCACTATTATTGTGCAATATACTCCATTAATGCACTTATATAGGGCCAATAGAGCTCGGATAATCGCGGTTGAAGCGTAATTCCGGGCCTTGAAGAGACGGACGTACTGGCACATATTTTGCTCCTGTTACTATGCATTAGGCAAGTAATGGGAAGTAAATTGCGGGATGCAGATTAAACGCGAAAGTTAAGCGAAGATGCTGATTTTGCGCGTTTAGTTGTGGTTTTTCCCGTAAGGCACTCTAAAAATAACGAGTTCTAGAACTTAAGTAGTCAGTATCGATTAGGAGACAGGTAGGAAATGAAATCAAAATTGGAATATATTTGGCTTGATGGCTATAAACCAACTCAAAGCCTGCGGAGTAAAACACAAGTCAAATCGGACTTCGGTGGAACGTTGGAAGAATGCCCCATGTGGTCATTTGATGGGTCCTCTACTCTACAGGCAACAGGGGACGACTCAGATTGTTTGCTAAAGCCTGTAGCAATTTTCCCAGACCCAGATCGCACCAACGCCTACTTGGTAATGACTGAAGTTCTTAACGCCGACGGTTCACCACATGAATCAAATGGTCGAGCAACGATTGATGATGATGATGATGATTTCTGGTTCGGTTTTGAGCAAGAATATTTCCTCTGGGATACAAAAACTAATCTCCCACCTGGCTTCCCATCAGGCGGATACCCGGGCCCGCAAGGACCTTATTACTGTTCAGTAGGAGCGAATAACGCTCATGGTCGGGACTGTGTAGAGGATCACCTTGACCTGTGTCTCGATGCAGGGATTAACGTGGAAGGCATAAATGCTGAAGTAGCTGCGGGCCAATGGGAATTTCAGGTTTTCGCAAAAGGGGCGCAACGTGCCGGCGACGAGACATGGGTCGCCAGATATCTTCTGGAACGCACCGCAGAGCGATATGGTTACGCTATAAATTGGGAGCCTAAGCCACTTGGCAAGGAGCTCGACTGGAACGGGTCAGGAATGCACGCAAACTTCTCTAATGGCCCAATGCGCGAATCTGGCGATAAGGATCTGTTTACTAAGATCTGTGAAGAATTTGGGAAAAATATAGAACGGCATATCAGCGTATACGGAGCAGATAACGACCAACGCTTAACTGGCGAGCATGAGACACAGTCAATCGACATGTTTAGCTACGGGGTTTCTGATCGCGGGGCTTCGATACGTATACCCGTAGGGACTGTCGACGATGGCTGGAAGGGGCGGCTAGAGGATCGGCGAACAGCTTCCAATGCCGACCCATACAAGGTAGCCGCAGCAATCATTAAAACAACTAAAGAAGGCATGAAATAATCGAAAGGTAGCTCATTTTTTTAAGCCCGGACTATGTTCGGGCTTTTTTATTCGCGACAGCAGTCTATACTATCAAACCATAATGCACTATTATGGTGCATTCGCCCATTTATTGCCCGTGCTTGCTAGTCTAACAATTATGTACACCCCTAATAAGAGTCATTTGTATTAGCAACACTTATCAATTTAGTTGGTTTACTTATTGCATGTCCAAAGATGTCCCAACAAAACAAATGCCCTATCTGAATAAAGCCTAAAAATTTGTTGTAAGAATTTGTGATTTTAGAAAGTTTACATAAGCAGCTCCTAGATAATCTAAAAACCGGTGTGGTTTTTCTGGATAGTGAATTGCGATTTATCTATATAAATGCTGCGGCTCAAGCGCTTTTGGAAATAAGCGATCGAAAAGTTCATGACGTATTCATAGGTGATGTGTTAATTAACGCGGACAAGGATATCGGTGAAATACAAGCAGCGATGGATAAGAATAATAGCTTTACTAAGCGTAAGGCTGAGTTAAAAATCATTCATAATAAAGCAATTTTTGTAGATTACACCATTAGCCCTTTCGAACACGACGGGAAGGTTCAGGCACTTATAGAGCTAAATTCAGCTGAACACTCGCAAAGAATAAGCAGAGAAGAGTCCCTGCATTCTGCCCATACAACAACAAGAGAACTGGTTCGCGGATTAGCCCATGAGATCAAAAATCCACTTGGGGGCATCAGGGGAGCAGCCCAACTTCTAGCACAAGAGGTTTCCGATAGTGAACTAGTTGACTATACAAAGGTCATTATCGAAGAAGCAGATCGATTACATAACCTTGTTGATAAGCTTATCGGCTCAAGAAAGCCTTTAGAACTCAAGGAAATCAACATTCACGAAGTTCTTGAGCGAGTTCGCAATCTAGTTAATGCTGAAATCAATGGCGAAGGAATCAAATTAACTTTTGATTATGACCCCAGCATCCCTTTTGTGGTCGGAGACTCTGAGCAAATGATTCAAGCAATGCTCAATATAGTACGTAATGCGATGCAATCTTTAAATAGCCCTAACGTTGATCACGAACTGGGTCAAATTATTTTACGTACCCGTATATCAAGAAACGTGACTATAGGAGTCAGATTTTATCGGCTCGCAGCAAGTATTGAGGTAATCGATAACGGACCCGGAATTCAATCTGACATGTTAGAAACTATTTTTTTTCCAATGATCAGTGGACGCGCAAATGGTAGTGGTCTTGGTTTACCAATCACGCATAGGATTATCAACCAACATAATGGGATGATCGAATGTCAGAGCGAGCCAGGGAGCACCAACTTTAAAGTTTTATTGCCAATTGGCAAGAAAATTCAAACCAAAATTAATTGAAAACAAAGCAATCAGAAGGCAAGTAATAAATGAGCACACACAACTCAGTTTGGATACTAGACGATGATCGATCTATTAGGTGGGTGTTAGAGAAATCTTTGAGTAAATCTGGATTAAACACCAAAACATTTGAAAATGGCGATGATCTGCTGCACCGGCTGGAAAATGAATTGCCCGATGCAATTATTAGTGACATTCGCATGCCTGGCATCAGCGGTTTAGATTTACTCTCGACTATACAAGAGTCACACCCCAGTGTTCCTGTCATTATAATGACAGCCCATTCGGATCTGGACAGTGCTGTTGCGTCATATAATCGAGGCGCTTTTGAATATTTACCAAAGCCCTTTGATATTGAAGACGCTGTAGCAATGACAAAAAGAGCACTAGACCATGGTCGAGAAAGAGGTAACGATAAGGCAGAAAAGATTTTAGAAGCTTCTCCTGAAATTATAGGCGAGGCTCCGGCGATGCAAGAGGTATTTAGGGCTATCGGGAGATTGTCCAATAGCAATATCTCGGTGCTAATAAATGGTGAGTCTGGAACAGGAAAAGAGCTAGTAGCTCACGCACTGCATAAGCACAGTCCTCGAAAAGATAAAGAATTTGTTCCTTTAAACGTCGCTGCAATCCCAAGAGAACTCATAGAGTCAGAACTGTTCGGCCACGAGAAGGGAGCATTTACCGGCGCAACCCAGCAGCGTACTGGTCGTTTCGAACAAGCTGATGGGGGCACCCTGTTCCTTGATGAAATAGGCGACATGCCATCCGATACCCAAACCAGATTGCTTCGAGTCTTGTCCGACGGTGAGTTTTACCGTGTCGGGGGTCACATCTCAATAAAAGTTGACGTGCGAATTATTGCAGCAACACATCAAAACTTAGAAAGCCTAGTTTCGAAACACTTATTTCGCGAGGATTTATTCCACAGGCTTAATGTCATTCGAATACACATTCCACGACTAAGAGACAGACGAGAAGATATTCCTAAACTAGTGAATCATTTCCTTAAAACTGCTGCAGAAGAGTTGGACGTCGAACCTAAAAAACTGCGCCCCGAAACGGAAAAATTCTTAATTGGGCTAAAATGGCCTGGCAACGTCAGGCAACTTGAAAATTTTTGTCGCTGGATTACAGTCATGGCTTCAAGTCGAGAAGTATATATAAATGATCTTCCTCCGGAATTTTCAGAGCAAAGCGTTGAGGTTGACCAAGTCGGAAACTGGACTAAGGCGCTTCGAGTCTGGGCGGATCAACAATTAAGCTCAGGAAACACGAGCATCTTAGATGAGGCTACACCTTTATTTGAAAGCACCTTAATCGATACTGCGTTAGCACATACTTCTGGGCGAAGAAGGGATGCGGCCAATCTCCTAGGTTGGGGCCGCAACACTTTAACTAGAAAAATTAAAGAATGTGGAAATCACCACTCAAAAGTCGAACAAAGTGGTGAAGCGCAATGAATCTAACTAATTGTGCAGGGAAATCGACAGTCTAAGATGACCAAGTCTTGATAAATATTGTTCTTTTTGAACCAGAAATACCCCAAAACACTGGTAATATCATCCGATTGGCTGCAAATACTGGGGCGACATTACATTTGATAAAACCGTTTCTCTTTTCTCTTGAAGACAAGAGACTACGAAGAGCAGGTTTAGATTATCATGAATACGCTGGAATGAGGGTTCATGAAGGGTGGGAAGAATTTAAACAGGCGGTGGGGGGCAGACGATTGTTCGGAATGAGCACCAAAGCCAAGAAATCATTTACAAACATAGAGTTCCAAAAAGAAGATTTTTTACTTTTTGGTCCAGAGACCAGAGGCCTTTCCGACCCTGTCCGTGAAGAACTTGGAGTAAATAATCTCTTCAGAATACCTATGTTGCCGACCAGCAGGAGTCTAAACCTCTCCAACGCTGTCGCCATAACCTTATACGAAGCCTGGCGTAAGCAGGATTTCGTTAACGCAGTATAAGTTAATTCTCGTTTTCTCCAGTCCCATTGCCAGCAGCAGGCTGTTGAGCCATTGCTTCTTTTTGCTGTTTGTACAGAGCGTCAAAATTAACTGGAGCGAGGGCTAGTGCCGGAAAGCTGCCCTTTAGGACTAATGAATCAATGGCTTCTCTCGCGTAAGGAAATAGAATATTCGGGCATACAGTAGCGAGTAGCTGCTCTAGCTGCAATTCATCGAAATCCTTCGCCGCGAAGATACCGGCTTGATGCACTTCAACTAAAAAAGCTGCTTGCTCCTCCATCTGTGCCTCCGCCGTGAGAACCAAAACGACCTCATAAACATCATCTTGCACTTTTTCACTTCGGCTTTTAATGTCGAAGTTAATTTTTGGGGCCCACTGTCCTTGAAAAATAGTCGGGCTCCTTGGCGATTCAAAAGAGGAATCCTTTAAGTATATGCGTTGTAAGGCAAACTGCGGTCCTTCAGTTTGCTGCGACTCTCCGGTAGCGGCGGGTTGTGGTGCGTTTTCTTCTTCGGCCATGTTAATTCCTGTTAAGTTAAAATTTTAATGATTCCTGATATAAATCGACTATTATTGCACCAGTGGAAGAGATTGTGCTCTCCATTCGGTTATACCCCCAGACAGCTTAAATACATCTTCATGCCCTGCTTCCTGTATGACCTTAGCAGCTTCTCCTGAATGCTGGCCAAGCTTGCATACGACTATGATGGGCTTCTGAGCATACTTCTTCAATTCGGTTATTCTCTGCTTAAGTTTCGCGGAAGGAATATTGATCGAGTCAACCACGTGTCCGGCATCAAATTCCTTTTTTTCACGCACATCGACTACTATAGCGCCCTCGCGATTAATGAGCATTATCGCCTTTTGCGGAATGACACCACTAGCTGAATTCTTCTTTTGGTAAAGAATTATGGCCACAACGCTCACCACCCACATAGCCGATAAAACAAGATGGTTTCCAATAAATTCCACAAACTGTGCCATAAATTCTGCTCACCAAACCGCTGAGTAAGAGTATGCACGGCTTACCCAGATTTGCTGCTCCACTGTTACTCTTCTGATTCCGTAAAAAAGCCAGAAGTATACACGCCTGGCGCAAGGTAAAGAAGAACTAAACTAGGCCAATAATTCTGTAAATTGGCTATCGAATCAAGATTAAAGGATAATAATCTTACTCAAAATATTCGCTCAAAATATTTGGCAGAGCAGATTTTCAGAAGGTTAAAACTTTATGGTTGATAAAAACACCTCTGTTTTATTAATCTTAGATGGATGGGGCCACCGGGAAGAAGCCGAAAATAATGCTATCAGCGCAGCTGATAGCCCTC
>Ga0315315_10003729_pt1 | contig 14034 bp, 10 predicted proteins | sample M140m3416metaG_FD_203699 | JGI IMG/M metagenome (GOLD analysis project Ga0315315, IMG submission 203699) | Ammonia-oxidizing marine archaeal communities from Monterey Bay, California, United States - M1 40m 3416 | ecosystem: Environmental > Aquatic > Marine > Intertidal zone | place: USA...
CCTTTTTGAGAGCATTGCAAGGCACCTCATCTGATCGGCTTGCTTTTGCCACCAAACGGACATTTGCCTTCATTATGTTTGCCAACTTCTTCTGCTCATTTCCAGGGATTGAATATTCAGTCCTTGCTAAGTAGCCCCAAGGATGCGAACCTCTGAGCAGTAACTACTTCTACGCTTACATGATTGGGGCATCATGCTGGCACGCTTGAAGACGTTCACGCTTTCCGGCATCGAAGCATTGCCGGTTGATGTCGAAGTCGATATCTCACCGGCCGCCATGCCAAAAACCATTTTGGTTGGACTGCCCGACACTGCCGTAAAAGAAAGCACGCACCGCGTCGAGCGGGCGATTGTTAACAGTGGATTTGTGAGGCCGCAGGACCGAGTTGTGATCAACTTAGCCCCTGGCGATCTTCCCAAACAAGCGTCGTCATTTGATTTACCGGTTGCTTTGGGTGTGCTAGCCGGCAGTGGACAACTATCTGCGGAACGACTCGAAGAGTACGCCGTTGTGGGCGAACTGGCGTTGGAGGGAACAGCAAGGCCGATCAAGGGTGCATTATCAATCGCAATCGAGGCAGCAAAGAATGAATCGATTCGAGGATTAGTTGTACCCTTTGCAAATGCAAGTGAAGCTGCTGTCGTGGAAAGTTTGCAAGTCATACCAGTACACAGCCTATCGCAGGCGATTGCTTTCTTCGCCGGTGAATTAGAAGTCAGTGCCGTGCCCTGCGAGCTCGAACGACTTTTCGCCAAGTTCAGCCTGTATGACTTGGACTTTGCAGACGTCCGAGGGCAGGAATCAGCGAAAAGAGCTTTGACGATTGCTGCTGCAGGCCGTCACAACTTGGCAATGATTGGGCCGCCCGGCAGCGGCAAGACCATGCTGGCACAAAGAATGCCCACAATCCTTCCGCCGTTGTCAGCCGGAGAATCAATTGAAACCACACGTATTTACAGTGTGCTCGGTCAACTGCCCGCCGACCAACCACTCATGGCACGGCGTCCCTTCCGATGCCCACACCATACCATCAGCGATGCTGGATTGGTTGGAGGCGGCAGCCAACCTGCTCCCGGAGAAATAAGCAAGTCCCACAACGGTGTCCTTTTCCTTGACGAACTTCCTGAGTTCAACCGCAAAACATTGGAAGTCATGCGACAGCCGTTAGAAGATGGAACGGTAACGATTTCCCGCGCCCTGCAATCCACCAGCTTTCCCGCAGACTTCATGCTGATCGCTGCGGCAAATCCTTGTCCATGCGGCTATCGAAGCGACCCTCGACGCAGTTGCAATTGCACTCCGCCTCAAGTGGAGAAGTACATGTCAAAAATCTCTGGACCTTTGCTGGATCGGATTGATATACATCTTGATGTACCTGCCGTTCCCTTTGATGAACTGTCAGATCGCGTCACGCGGGGAACAACAAGCAAAACAATGCGATCGGATGTAATCAATGCGCGTGACCTGCAGTCCAAAAGATTTCAAGACACTTCGACACGCTACAACGCACAGATGACAAGCCGACAAGTACGAACTTATTGCCCGATTGATCGTAAGTGCACACAAATGCTTCGGCACTGCGTCGAGGAACTAGGCCTTTCCGCCAGGGCCCATGACAAAATTCTTCGTGTGGCAAGAACCATTACTGATGTGGGAGGATGTGAACAGATTCGAGAACAGGATCTCGCCGAAGCAATCGGCTATCGCAGCCTCGATCGTGAGTTGTGGATATAAACCATCGTCCGCGCAGTATTTTCTAGCCTGAGAAATTTCTGCATCCAGCCACACCCATCCCAAGCAATTCCACTTCGACTAGACAGGTTGAAGGATGCCAATACCCCTCTTAGAACTTCCGGGTTACCGAAATGCGTTTGCGTCCAGCATCGACCTCTAGCACCTTGACCTTAACAAGATCACCAACGGCAACAATGTCGTTCGGGTCCTTCACAAATGAGTCCGAAAGCTGCGAAATGTGAATCAAGGCATCCTGATGAACGCCAATGTCAACAAACGCTCCAAAATGCGTAACGTTCGTGATGACGCCTTCCATGACTAAACCTGCCTTCAGATCACCGATGCTATTAATTGCATCATCAAACTGCACCACCTTAAATTCACGACGTGGGTCGCGTCCGGGTTTTTCCAACTCAGATATGATGTCGATCACAGTGGGCAACCCAAAACGATCATCTACATATTCAGAAGGGTTCAACTTGTGGCTCAGGCCAGCATCACCCACCAACCTCTTTGGATCTGTACCTAGCTTCCTCGCCATGTGCCCCACCAAGCTATAACTCTCGGGATGAACCGCAGAGTTATCAAGAGATTCTTCTCCGCCACGAATGCGAAGAAAGCCAGCAGCCTGTTCGAACGCCTTCCTACCAAGTTTTGCAACATCCAGCAATTCTTTGCGGTTTTCGAATCGACCGTTCTGGTCCCTGAAAGCTACTATATTTTGTGCCAATTTCGGGCCAATGCCCGCCACATGAGAGAGCAACGAAACGCTCGCCATGTTCAGATCTACACCAACAGCGTTCACGCATGACTCAACGGTGCGATCCAGACACTTACGAAGTCGTGTCTGGTTCACGTCGTGTTGATACTGTCCCACGCCAATTGATTTGGGGTCAGTTTTCACGAGTTCTGCAAGCGGATCCTGCAATCGACGGGCGATACTGATCGCGCCGCGAACCGTCACATCAAGATCGGGAAACTCCTTGATCGCGATCTCACTGGCAGAATAAATCGACGCACCAGCTTCACTGACCATCACCTTCGTCAACTTCAACCCGTGTTCCTTCAACAGGCTGCCGACAAAAACATCCGTTTCTCTTGAAGCGGTGCCGTTTCCAATTGCAATCAGTTCAACGTTGTATTGGTTGATGATTTCCATCACACGTTTTGCCGCTGCATCAGAATCGTTTCTGGGTGGCGTCGGATAAATGGTACTGGTCGCCAAAAACTTGCCGGTCTCATCGACCACAGCCAGTTTGCAACCCGTTCGAAAACCCGGATCAATGCCCAAAGTGACACGAGGACCTGCGGGTGATGCCATCAGCAGTTCATGCAGATTTTTCCCAAACACCTCGATCGCGTCCGTATCAGCTTGCTCCTTGAGATTCTGCAGCACAGAGGACTGAGTGGCGGGTTGAAGCAAACGCTCATAACAATCACCAATCGCCCCTACCAAATCACGGTAAAATTCAAACTGCCTATCGTGAATGAATTGTGATTTCATGCGAGAAACAGCTCGCCCATCATCCATTGCAATTCCAACGCGTAGCAAACCTTCGGCTTCGCCTCTCAACATTGCCAAAAGCCGATGCGAGGGAATTTTCCCTACGGCTTCCCGATGATCAAAATAAAGTTCGAATTTTTCGGCTTCCTTTTTCTTCCCACGCTTCACGGTTGAAGTCACTTTGCCACTCGCTACGGCATCGTCAAGCATCCAACTTCGCAAAGTGACATCCTCAGACCATTGCTCGGCAACGATCGCGAGCGCACCTTGTAACGCAGCATCCCGATCGGCGATTTCCAATGCAGGATTAACAAACTGGTTAAGTACCGCATTCCGCGAACCCCGAAGCGGTTCCTGAAGAATCAGCAGATCAGCCAGAGGTTGCAGGCCCCTTTCGCGAGCAATCGCAGCCTTGGTACGACGCTTCGGTTTAAAAGGTAAATAAATCATCTCTAGCTGTCGTAAGTCGCTGCAATTCTCAATCGACGCAAGCAACTCAGCGGTCATCAACTCCTGGCCTTCAATGCTCTTGATAACGGTTGCTTTGCGAGCAGCCAAAGCGGCCGACTTTTCAACTGCATCCTCAATTGCCCGCAGTGCAATCTCATCCAGCCCCTGTGTCGCTTCCTTGCGATATCGAGCGATGAACGGAATCGTGTTGCCTGCTTCAAGCAACTCAATGGCTGCCAACACTTGCCTGACCGGCAAGTTCAAGTCAGCAGCAATGGATCGAGCACTTTGTTCGGTGTCCTGCATCTCTGGCATTCTAAAACCCACCATTTCTCACGAGCTTTTTCGCATCGCTTGTTGATAGAAGTGCCGAACAGCCCGGCCACTAATTGTTTGTTTTTGCACCAACTCAGTGGCTACCATCTCGACAGCCAATGCAGTCGCTTCGTCATCAAGAAGGTGTTCTGTACGAGCCAATAAACGCCGATGCAACCGTTCATGCTGTTTTTCACTCCCAGCACGATGGCACAGCAATCGCCGAATCGCGCGCAGATCTTCCGCTGCACCAGCTTCACAATAGCGCCCAGTGAAACGCGCCTCCGCAACCATCCCAGCGAATAGAAGCACGATCTCATCGTCCAATAGATTCTTTGCGTTTGCCGAACGACCTTTCTGAAGCTCACACACACCAAGCCGGTACTGCCCCAGCCATGAACGCCCCGGGACAATAGTGACTTTTTTTATCGGACAACCGAACGACAACGCCATCACCGCATGCCCAGCTTCGTGATAAGCCGTTGCAAGAGCCTGGGATTCAGCGGCAGTCACCATCTTACTCCCATCACATCCGGCTTGATCGTTCAATTTTTTTTCTGCACGCTTTGTCATAGACGATAAGTATAACGATCGATAACTGCCACTCGCCCTTTCCAATTCAACGCAGCCAACTTAGCTCATTCGGCTTGAGTGAAAGGATCACTGAATTTCGGATCAGTAAGAAAGGTTTGATCTGTCAGAGTTCCAAGAAACGCCGCCAAGGCAACTTTCTCGACCTCGGGCAATGCCAGGCCATTGGCAGCAAAGTCCTCCAATCGATGATCCAAATTACGATGCGGCTTGACACTCCAGTTGTAGTGTTCAATTACCTGATCCAAAGTCCGAAAACGGCCATCATGCATGTAGGGTGCAGTCAGCACCACGTTACGCAACGACGTCGACTTGAAACGGCCCCATTCACTTTCTTTCAAGGTAAACGCCCCGACGCCACCGTCTACTTGATCAGAATCGCTGTCAATCCCATTCACCAGTGGACCTTCTAGTTGAAAGAATGCCGACTGTCGAGCGGCACCACTCTTCCCCTCCGTCTCGGGCAAGTGGCACTCCGAGCATCTAGCACGTCCAAAGAACTGCTGCTTTCCATAGTTTTCCTGTTCAGAAAAATTTGGAAACGGATCCAACACTGAAGCCACTGCAGCACGCCCCTGATCAAAACGTGAGTTAACCGAAACCATTGATCGGATAAATTGCGCCAAGGCGAGTGACAACCTCTCCTTGGTCACCTCTGACGTTCCAAATGCATCGCGAAAGAGCGGAGGGTAAATCGGGTCACTTTGTAACTGCGATACCAATGCGGTCAATTCATGCCCCATCTCGATGGGATTCTCGATTGGCATGAGTACTTGGTCTTCAAGAGAGCCTGCCCGCTCATCCCAAAAGAATTTACCGGGGCGATAATACCGAAGGTTCACCAAACTCATTGAATTTCGATCAACAGCTCTCCCCTCAAAACCTTTACTAAACTGTCGTTCATCCGTGAATGCAGTCTGCTGACTGTGACAAGACGAACACGACGTGGATCCGTTAGCTGACAAATTGGGATCGTAAAACAGAACACGACCCAAAGTAGCCCCCTCGTCCGTGATGGGATTTGATTCCGGCGTATTATCAAAAAGATTAGCGACCTCTTTGACGTGTCTTGGAAGAGGCTGATCCGCGTAGCGATATGGCTTTGCTGGAAGGGCCAACTGACGCGTTGAGGCAGGAGCAGCAGAGGCCAAATCCGCAATCTGGCCATACGCCGACCCAACAAACAGGCAAAGAACAATCGTGATAGCTGGAATCTGCATGAAGCAAAGGATAACTTGAGTTATTGGACTTGTCGAAACCAAGGCCATGAATTCGTGAAATGTTCAACACAATCACTTTGACTGCTCGCACCGAGGACCGTTATCACCGATGCTGATTAACCGAATTTTGCTACTAGTCACTTGCTGTTTCTTCGTATTTGAAGCCGCCCACGCACAATCTGTTGCAGTTCCACGGGACCCCACAAAGTTTCATCTTTTCCTGCTAGCCGGCCAATCGAATATGGCGGGGCGAGGAAAAGTTGCTGAAAGCGATAGAAAGGTGGATACCCATGTGCTCACACTCAACAAAAAGGGAAAGTGGGTCGCTGCCGTTGATCCAATTCATTTCGATAAACCTGGCATTGCTGGCGTCGGGCTCGGCAAAACCTTCGCCAAGACCTATGCAGCAGCTCACCCCGGAATCACTGTCGGACTAATTCCATGTGCAGTAGGTGGATCTCCCATTTCGTCTTGGGAACCCGGTGGTTACCACTCTTCGACCAAAACACATCCTTATGACACCGCCATTGCGAGAACACAACTTGCCATGAAAGAAGGCACCCTGAAGGGAGTGCTGTGGCATCAAGGCGAATCAGATTGCAAGGCTGGATTGTCTGTCGTGTACAAGGAGAAGCTTCATCGCCTAATCGAACGCTTCCGTACGAATTTCAACGACGAAAATCTACCCTTCATTGCAGGCCAAATGGGGCAATTCAAAGAAAGGCCATGGAGCACAGATAAGAAACGCGTCGACTCGATTCACGCAACACTGCCGATGCAGGTCAGCATTACCGGGTTCGTAAAGTCCAATGGCCTCGCACACAAGGGTGACAAAATTCACTTCGACAGCGAGTCATACCGAGAGTTAGGGCGGAGATATCATGCTGCCTTTGAGTCCGTCAAGGCGACAGTTCAGAACTGAAACTACAGCAGGATTTCAAAAAGGAATTTCAGCGTTACTGCATCATCAGTTCCAATCGAAACGGGCTGACCGAGAGTGCGTTCTATCGTCGGCAGGTCAGTGAAGTAAGTGACGCCGATCGTTGTTCCGACCTGAATCTCGCGAAAGTCGCGACGAGTCGTGAAGTTGGTCTCAATGGTACTTACATTTTTCGTCATTTTCTGCTCTGTCGCAGGAATCGCGAGGACAGCCTCCGATCCGTAAGTCGCATTCATGTCATAGAATCCAAAAAGCAGATCTATGTTTGTGGCATGACCACAGAAACAGCCATCCCAGCCGACGAATCCCTTTCCGCCCCGCAATTCGGAATCGAGCTTCTCTCTCAGAAAGTCAGCGCCACCGGCCGTTGAATTGAATGTCTGATCAAATCCGATGTAACTAAAGGCACATCCGGCTGACAAGCCACCGAACCGAGTGATCCATGTATCACGAAGTAGAAGGTCAAAACCATAATTATCTACTTCGCTTCTCAGCCGGGTTGCTCCTGCTGGAATTGCAATGATGGAACCATCAGACGGGCTGAGGAATGTTAGACCGCTGTCGCCACCATTCGCTGTCGATTCGGCAGTTGCATAGAAAGCACGGCCTTCGAAACTCGTTCGAGTTCCGAGGAAGCGTCTGACCACCTTCAAGTCACCGTGGTATCCAAGAGCGTCCATGCTGTCGCTCAGTACAGGAGCCCCCGCCCCATCCGTTAAGGTATAGGCTGGCAGCAACGCACCCCACAAGCCTTGTCCAGTGGACAGTTCAAGTGGGCTATTGGAAATCGTACTCTGACCCCAGACTTTGCTGGTAACAATCAGGCAGAAAACTAACGTAAGACTAAATGCTACTCGGATCATCCCGAAACACCACTGGTATACAGACGCGGAACACAACTTGTTTATCGTTCTTCCTATCGTAGATTTTCCTACTAAATCAGAAGTGTTGCGTCAGAAATTGGAGGATCGCGGCAATACCGCGCACAAGTGACACCGCCTGCGTAGCGCAAGCAACTCAGGCAAGACAGGGTGAATAGTGCAGCCGAGACAAATAAACACTCTAGTGAGCTTTTCGCCGCAACTGAATCGTCAAATATTTAATTTAATCGGCAGTTCACCTAAAGTTTTCAAAAAGATGCTGCTGCGTCTGATGCGGCACCGATTCTGTTTCATGCGGCGATTCTCATGGTCGCTTTAGTCGAATTGGATGAACTGCTGTCCCTCACCGGCAACCTCATCAAGCGGCAGGACACACTTCTCGTCCTCGTTACGTGGACTATTTACGTGGCAAGAAACGGCCGTCAATTTCAAAAGATCCCGTTCCGCAGGCCGCAGTAGCATCTTCAATTTAGAAGCATCATGACACTGCGGGTCAAGCCACGTAGACAAGTCACATTCACCTATGAAGGCGGGCATCCGCTGATGAACGTGAGCAGTCGTAGAATTGGCAGGCGTCGTAATGATGGTGCACGAATGAATCGCCCCGCCATCACCCAACTGTTGATTTTCCTCCCACAAACCCGCCATGAACTTCACTTGTCCATCTACAGGCTCGATCAGAAATGGTTGCTTACCCTCTCCGCCAGCAGTCTTGGTCCATTCGTAATATCCATCCATCGGGATCACACATCGTCGTCTCGCTAAGGCATGCTTGAAGCTTGGCTTGGAGTCCAGCGTTTCGCTGCGGGCATTGATCATTCTTGCACCGATTGCGATGTCTTTTGCCCAAGCGGGTATCAAACCCCACCGATGGTGAGCGGCCGTCAAATGATCTCTCTGCAAATCATGCTGAAGACATAGAATATTTTGTGTTGGCGCGATGTTAAATCGTGCCGGTCCCACCTTAAATTCAGTGCCCAAATCCATGCTCACCGAATCCATGTTCACTGAATCGATTTTCACCGGATCCATGTCCGCTCGGCCCATGGTCGCAAAGAAAAGCTGCCCCAGATCAATTACGGGGGCCCGCAGCGTAAACCGTCCACACAAAACCAAATTCCCCCAAAACTGACCACTCCAAAATGTCGCAATTTGCGTCACGCCGTTGCGGCAGAATCATACACCTTTGCCAACCTCTTTTCCCAAATTCCAAAATTCACAGTTTTTCGGGGCAGAGACATGGGCACACGAGATGTCGTCTGCTTTCATTTGGCGAGATTCTGAGGTCAGGGCATTAAAAATGCCTCCGAGACGAGTGCATGATCGTCGCTAATGATCGTGAGTAGCGGAGCGGCACCGCCTCCAGTGCCGCCCCGCAGAAAGGTAACCAAGGCCTCCATGGGGAACAGAGATCAAGATTACCGTCACGTCAGCTGTGCAAAGCGAGTGCCAGTTACGTTGATTTTGATGATGTTTGCCTGCCAAAGCATGTCCAATCGAACTCTATTTCCAAGTGGTGGTACGAAGCTCGTACTGCAGTGGTTAAGCTTGCATTCGTGGTTCTACCCTTAGTCATGAAATGTTTGAGCATTGAATTTCCCACTTCTCCTTCGCTTGCTGGGTACGATTTGCCTCTTGATCGGTGGGTCGATGCTCGCCAGCCTGCCATTCGCTGTTCCCCTTTTTGCGAATCGAACGGACCTGGAGTCTGCGACGTCATTTGAGACCCAAGGCGCAATCGCACTGATCGAGAGCTTTCTGATCTGCATGGTGACCGGCGGTGTGCTGCGTTGGATTGGCAGGCGACACCACGGTGGCCCGTTCTATCAAAAAGAAGCCATGGCGATTGTGGGACTCAGTTGGGTGATGGCGACCGTACTGGGTGCCCTGCCCTATTACCTCAGTGGCACATGCACAAGTGTCGATCAGCCCATCACATTCATCGAAGCGATGTTTGAATCGCAGTCTGGTTTCAGCACCACAGGTGCAACAGTGCTAACCAATGTGGAATCAACGGAACTGGTTCCCAATTGCATTCTATTTTGGCGTTCGTGGACACACTTCTTGGGTGGGTTGGGGATTGTCGTTCTGTTCGTTGCGATCCTTGGACAGGGCTCAGCTGGCAAAGCAATGATGCGTGCAGAAATGCCTGGCCCCACCAAGGATGGCAGCCTACCTCGCATGCAGAACACTGCATTGGTGTTTGCATCGATCTATGCCACCTTCAACATTTTGCTGACGATCATTTACAAGCTCGAAGGCATGACGATGTTTGACGCCTTGTGTCACGCGTTTGGAACAATGGCCACGGGGGGATTCAGCACTTACAACTCAAGCCTTGGACAATTCAATAGTCCGCTGATTGAGTACACGACAATCATTTTCATGATTTTGGCTGGCACGAATTTCACATTGCTTTATCTGGTCCTTCTCCGACGCGCAGGCAAAATCTTTCAGGATGTCGAATTCAGAACCTATCTGGGAATCATTCTGGTTGTCACGTCAGCTGTTATTTTCTTCGGCATGCGAGCGGATGATGGTGGTTTTGATTCCTTTGGCAACTCAGCGCGTTACGGTCTGTTCCAAGTCGTGTCCATACTGACGACAACCGGATACGGAACCGCCGACTTCAATGGCTGGAATAACTTTGGTCGAGGAATTCTATTGCTGCTCATGTTTGTCGGCGGATGTGCTGGCAGCACGGGTGGTGGAATGAAGGTCATTCGGCATATTCTTTTTTACAAAATCCTTCGATTGGAAATTGAGAAAGCACACCGCCCCAGAGTCGTGCGTTTGATCCGGATCAGTGGATCATCGATTGATGATCCAGCATTGCCCCATAGCATTGTCGTCTACTTTGCAATGATCTTGGCGATCTTCGTTTTCTCGTGGCTTCTGCTGGTAACGTTCGAACCGAACGAAACATGGTCAGCGAGAGACTCGGTTTCGCTTGCCAATTCTGAGCTTACCGAAGCTGAAACCGACTCACAGCAGTTGAAGGCAAATGAAGAGTTACTGGATGCCGCCAGTGCGGTGGCAGCGACCTTGAATAACATTGGCCCAGGTCTAGGTGTCGTTGGCCCCACCAACAATTACGCTCATTTCAGCCAAGGTGCAAAATTGCTATTTGTGTGGCTGATGATGCTGGGCAGAGTGGAGGTATTCAGTGTTTTGGTCCTATTTTTCCCAACGTTTTGGCGCCGCGTATAATAGATAGCTGAGCCTAGGTGAATAGCGTCGAAAACGAGACATTGTAGAATCTGACCGGCATACGGCGGAATTGCCACTTCCGCACCACTGCTTACTTGCTGTTTTGGTGCGAAATCATGCGTTGCCGGCTTTCGCTCGACTTGGCAATTGGCGTCCAATAACTTCCTTGCATGAACCAACGGCAGATTCCTGCTGTCTTACGATCATCAGCCATCGAATTCAGGCACGATACAGATGCGTCATCTTGCATTAATCTTCATCGCTTTTCTCTGTTGTATCTCTGGTACACACTCACTCGCACAAGTGATCAATCGTGGTACCCCAGCGAGAACCGGCGTAGTGATTCCGCTCCATGAGGACATCAATCCTCTCAGCGGAGAATTGCTAAAGCAAAAATTTCAGCAAGCAATTGATTCAGGTGCTGATGTAATTGTGCTCGACATCAACAGCCCTGGTGGCTTCACATATGTGACATTTGAATTGATGGACATGGTGCTGGATGCCAAACAGGTCGAAACGGTTGCCTTTATCGAAAAAGATGCAATCAGTGGCGCCGCTCTGCTGTCCCTCGCCTGTGATCGAATCATCATGCTTCCGACTGCCCGAATCGGGGATGCTGGCGAAATTGTGATGGGGGAAGACGGAAGATTTCGATACACGGAAGCAAAAAGTCGTAGTGTGTTAGCTCAAAAAGTACGAGACACTGCGGAAGCCAGAGGAAGGCCCATCGCGTTGGCCGAAAAAATGGTTGACAAGGATCTCGTGGTGTTCGCTGCAACGAACAAGAAGACAGGTGAAAAAAAATACATCTCGAACAAAGAATGGAGCTCGCTCGAAAATCGGGAAGAATGGGAAAAAGGAAATCCTGTCCGCGAGGCAGGAAAGGAAATGTTTTTTACCGTTAATGGCAAGCGTGCGGTCGAACTCGGATTCGCTGACGAAGTGATTCAAAACCGTGCTGATCTTGCCAAGGCAATCAATGTTCGCGAACCGATGCAGGTAATCAAACGAACATGGAGCGACACCTTTGTTTTCCTCTTAAATACTGGATTTGCCACCTTTTTGCTTATCGCAATTGGACTCATTGCATTAGTGGTTGAGTTGAGCGCGCCGGGTATCAGTGTCGGTGGCCTGACTTCGTTACTTTGCTTCAGTCTATTTTTCTGGAGTCGTTTTTTGGGAGGAACCTCGGGCTGGCTGGAGGTTCTATTGTTCGCTCTGGGACTTATCTTCATCGCAGTGGAATTCTTTGTGATTCCTGGATTCGGCTTTGCCGGAATTGGTGGCATCCTGCTCGTGCTGGTCTCACTCGTCATGGCTTCATCACGAGGTTTTTTCCCTGAAACAAATGAAGAGTTGAATGGACTGGGTGCTGATGTGCTCACAGTCATGAGTGCATTTGGTTGCTTCCTGATCGCTTTGTTTTTCCTCGCCCGATATATAGGTGAGATTCCAGGGTTAAGTCGCCTCACACTTAAACCCGGTGTCGCTGCTCCAGCAGCCACGGGCAACTCGCTGCTGGCCGGAAACCACACGGAACAGCTACCTGCATGGCAACTGGTCAATGTCGGAGACGTTGGAACAACGGCATCGCCACTACGCCCCAGTGGGAAAATTCAGATCGGAGATTTGATGGTGGATGTTGTCACTGAGGGTGATTTCATCGATACCGGGTGCGAAGTATGCGTGATAAATCTGCAGGGAACAAAAGTAACCGTCCGCAAGCTGTCCTGATTGCACCTGAGTAGCCCGCTGAGTGCGGTTTCGGCACATTCTGTTAGCGAGTGTGCCACGTTCAGCTACTGACAGTTGCCTTCTGACTTTGTTCGTCGATCTGGTCGTTCAAAGTGCACACGTCATAGATAATTCCGAAACCGAATAGACCTGCAGTTAACAGGTAGAGCAGTCCCGTACCAATCTTGCCCAGATAAAAACGGTGTGCGCCAAAGATTCCAAACAACACCAGCAACCCCCAGGTAAGGCTGTAGTCGAACCTGCCATTTTCGTATTCGCGATCTGCCTCATCAGCCATGGCCGGGATCAGGAATAAGTCAACAATCCAACCCACCAGCAATAAACCGCCGGTAAAAAACCACACCGCGCCCGTCAACGGTTTGCCAAAGTAAAAACGATGCAAACCACTAAAACCAACGAGCCAGAACAGATAACCAATCAAACGCGGATGACTGGAAGCGAGTTCTCGCTGAATTCCCTCGACGTGTTGCATGGGTGCATTTTGAATGGGTTCATTGGATTGTGGCGTCATTGTCGTCTTACGTTTGAGGCGGTGAACCTGAAGGCTAGAGAAAATCGCTTTCTCGGAAACGCCCTTAGCATGACCCACCATCGTGCTGGAAGTCAGGCTTCCGCGAAACTGGTAGGAAAAACCCTGATTGCGATCGGTACACCCAGCCGATAGAGTGTACATAGTTACACCTTCCTTGGAATCCGCGCAGCTTCAGCACCAACGGCTTATGCAGTACGTCGAATTGCATTGCAAAAGCAACTTCTCATTTCTCACCGGTGCCTCCCATCCAGATGAATTGGTGGAACGGGCATCGGAGCTTGGCTACCGCGGCCTCGCTTTGACTGACGAATCATCCATAGCTGGAGTGGTTCGTGGTCACGCAGCCGCGAAGGACTTGGACCTGCAATACATTGTTGGAACAGAGGTTCATCTGACCGATGCTCCATCCATGGTGTTATGGCCAACTGACCGCGCCGCCTATGGTCAGATGTGTCGCCTCATCTCTCGGGGGCGAATGAGAGCCGAGAAAGGAATCTGCCAACTTAGCTGGCAAGACGTGGTCGAATTCAGCAGCGGTTTATTGGCAGGATTGCTGCCACAGGAAGCAACGAGTCAGCTGAATCCCCCCACATCCCTGAGTCGGTTTCTGAGAACGCAATTCCGCGAGGTATTCAATGACAGCGGCTATCTGTTGTGTGAAGTCCATCGTGGCGTAGACGATCAGGTGCATGTACAGCGTCTACGAGAGCTTTCTATTGGCAACGATGTACCGCTTGTGGTTGCTGGAGACGTTCACTACCACACCGCCGATCGCATGTTGATGCATGATTGCCTGTCTGCCATCCAGAATGGAACAAATATTGAAAAGGCCCATGAGAAACGCTTCCGTAATAGTCAACGCCATCTCCGATCATTGAAAGACATTGCGGACCTGTATCGA
>Ga0315315_10003732_pt1 | contig 14029 bp, 9 predicted proteins | sample M140m3416metaG_FD_203699 | JGI IMG/M metagenome (GOLD analysis project Ga0315315, IMG submission 203699) | Ammonia-oxidizing marine archaeal communities from Monterey Bay, California, United States - M1 40m 3416 | ecosystem: Environmental > Aquatic > Marine > Intertidal zone | place: USA...
TGCAACTAGTGCTGATACTATTACTAATTCTAAAGGTGTTGAACTTAATGTTGTTGGTAATTCAGTAACATTTGACGCTGGCCTTACAGTTACTGGTAGCGCAACTGCAGTTGATACAATTACTGTTATCGCTGATGGTGACGGAACTGGTGCTATTCTTTCAGGAACAACTTATATCAATAAGGTTGTTGTTCAAGACTCATTAACTTCAGGTGAAGATGTAAAAATTACTCCAAAAGCTACTGATACAACTACACCTACACTTGAAATTGATGGTTCATCTCTTGATGCTGGCACAGGCGCAGCTGCTGAGACATTAACTCTCGTTGGTACATCTGTTACTGCAACAACGTTGAATATAACTGGTGGTGATGGACCTGATAGCCTTTATGGTGGACAGAAAAATGATACTATCGAAGGTGGTACAGGTGCTGATAGCATTAATGGTAATGAAGGTGCTGATAATCTATCTGGTGGTGCTGGAAATGATACATTCTTAGTAGACGCATTAAGCGATCACTATAGCTCTGCTCTTGGCGCTGATACTATTGATGGTGGTGCTGGTACAGATACTATTACTTGGACTGGAGCTACTACTGCTTCAGCTGCTGCTCTTGCAAACATTAGTAATACAGAAAAATGGACTATCGCGAATGATAGTGCCTTCACTCTTAGTGATGCTGTTCTTGCTAATAATCCAGGTGTAAGCCTAAATATTAGTGGTAACGGTACAATTACAACTGGAGAAGATTCATTAGGTGCTTCTTTGATGTCAACTGCGATGTCAATTACAGCCTCTTCAGCTGGTAACCTTAATCTTATTACTAGTTCTGGTGACGATACTTTCACTTTCTATGCTACTGAAAGTCTAACAGCTGATGATTCCATCGATGGTAACAAGGGTACTGATACTATCCAAGTTTCTAATGATGACAATCTTAACGCTGTTGGTGATGCAACTACTGCTGCTTTTGGTGCTAATGTTAAAGGTATCGAAACTATCTTAGTTGTAGATGCTGCAGTTGATAACACAGCTGGTGATGTTACTATTACTATCGCTGATGGTTATACGGATGCTGCATTAACAATCGATGGTTCGGCCCTTGATCTTAATGCTGTGGATCTTACAGCTGGTGAATCTCTTAATGTTACAAGTTCTGATACTAATGTTGCACTTACAATTACTGGTGGTGCAGCACATGATACTTTAACTACAAACTCAGGCGCTGATAGTATTACTGCCGGTGGTGGTAATGATACTATTGCATCTGGTGGTGGTAAGGATACTATCTACGGTGGTACAGGTGTTGATTCAATTAGAGCTGGCGATGGCGTTGACTTTATTGATGCTGGTGCTGGTAATGATATCATCGAAGTTGAAGATACATCTGACTTTAAAACATCTGGTGGTGTTGAAACTGTTAAAGGTGGAGACGGTACTGATACACTTAAGTTTACTGAAGATGCTGTTCTAACTATTACAGCCCCTGAAGTAGAACATCTTTATAGTATTGAAAAAATTCAATTAGGAAATGGTGGTAATGCAGCTTCTATTACTTTTGGTAATGCTACATTTACAAACCTAGGCGCTGAGACCATTACTGTTATTGGTAATACAGCTAATGGCGGTACTAACTTTATTGATGCTTCAGCCGTTACAAATGGTGCAATTAGCACTACTGGTAACACTGATACAGGTGATCACGATAGTATTTATGGTGGTGGTATGAATGATACCTTTACTTTCTCTGGTACAACCGCTCTTGAAGATGGCGATGTTATTGATGGTAATGGTGGTACTGATACTATTGCTCTTAATGCTGATGCTGCTGTAACTGCTACAATTGACTTTGATGAAGTTTCAGATGTTGAAGTTATCAAAATTGTTACTGTTGATGGTATAACAGGTGGCACATCTACTATTGTTATTGATGACAATGATGCCTCTGCTCTACTTGATCCAGCCGCTATTACTTTTGATGGTACTGGTGCAACTGCACATAGTGTCGTTTTCAATAACAGTGGTATGGACTCAGCTAAAACAATTTTCACTATAACTGGTGGTACTAAAGTCGATACCCTAAAGGGTTCACAAGGTAATGATATTATCTCTGGTGGTGGAACAACTACTGGTGATAGTCTTTATGGTCTATCAGGTAATGACAGCATTACAGGTAATGCTGGTGCTGACAGTATTGATGGTGGTGCAGGTAACGATATAATGTTATCTGGTGCTGCTGGTAATGATACTATCATTGGTGGTACAGGTAATGATACTATCGACGGTGGATCTGGTACTGACAACATTGATGGTGGTGCTGGCCTTGATAACATTACTACTGGTACTGGTCTTGATAATCTTCTTTATGATGCTGCTTCAGATTCAACTGGTGCAACGAGAGATGTTATTTCTGACTTTACGCAATCAACTCTTAACGCAACAACAGGTGCTCAAGTAACAGCTGGTGATAACATTAGAATTACTGCAACACTTGCAAATGATGTTGTATTCACACTTGCAGACAGAGGTGATGTTGATTCTTCTGGTCTTACTAATTCAGTATTAACGGAAGTTGCTGGTGATTTTGTATTCTCTAAGGATATCAATACTTTATACCTAGATTTTGATGGTAATGGTTCATTAAATGGTAATGACTATCAGTTTACAATAACTGGTGCTACAGCCTTCCATGATGATGATATTGATCTATACATTACTGCTGGTGGAAATGGTGAAGTTATTACTGCTGGTGATGGTGATGATAGCCTAACTGGTGGCGCTGGTGCCGATAAACTAGTTGGTGATGGTGGTGCTGATACTATTAAGGGTGTTGGTAATACTGCAGATACTCTAGTTGGTGGCGCTGGTAGTGATAATATTACTGGTTTAGGTGGTGCTGATAAGATTTATGGTGACCTACTAGCTAATGATGACACTGTTGGTGGTGGTAATGATATTATCTCAACTGGTGCAGGTGGTGACTCCGTTAGAGCTGGTGCAGGTAACGATAGTGTTACTGCTGGTGCTGGTGTCGATACCATTCATGGTGAAAACGGTAATGATACACTTATAAGTGCTGCAGGTGCTGATAGCGTATATGGTGGTGCTGGTAATGATACTATTACTGATGCTGCTGGTGCTTCATCTCTTGAAGGTGGCGCAGGTAACGATAACATTACTGCTGGTGCTGATAACGATACCGTTAAAGGTGGCGATGGTAATGATACAATTGCTAGTGATGCCGGTGTTGATAGCCTTTATGGTGAAGGTGGTAACGATAGTCTAACAGATGCTGCTGGTGCCTCTTCATTGAATGGTGGAGCTGGTGACGATACTCTTACTGGTGGAGCTGCTATTGATACTCTTACTGGTGGAACTGGTAGTGATACCTTTGATATTTCTGCTGTAGCCGCAGTTGCTAATCATGATAATATTACTGATTTTGCAGATGTAGGTACAACTACTTCAGATATCGTTAAAATTGCTGCCGCTAACACTACTGCAGGAACTACAGCAGGTTCTACACCTACTCTCTTAACTGTAGTACCTCCAACAAATACAGCTGATGGTGCTGCTTATACAATAATTGCTAGTTCTACTGGTACTGTTGATATTGTTGAGTTTAATGCATTACCTAATGCTGCTAATGCTGTACTAGGTGGAGCTCAAGATATCGTTGACTCAGAAGAACTCTTTAAAGCCCTTGCTACTGAAGGCGCTAATAATGAGATTGCTAAGATTGTTGTTAATGCAAACGCTGATAAATTCTATATTGTTGCTTATGATAATAATGATGCATTTATCTACTATGCTGATGCAGGTGCAGGTAATGCTGATCTTGTAAAGGGTGAAGTGAATTACGTTGCTACTATTTCTGGTACAGGTAATATCGCCGTAGCTGGACTTGATGCTACAGACTTTGTTCTTGCATAGTCTTTAACATTGCTAAATTTAAAGGGAAGCTCAGGCTTCCCTTTTTTTTTACTTTCCTTTCTTCAAAATATGTTAATGTGTTTGTATTATGGTTAAAAGTTTTCTTCATTTAGGCTGTGGCCGTTTAACAAAACTTAATTCAACCCCGGAATTCAAAAATAATTATTGGGATGAGACTAGGGTTGACATTGATGAAAAGGTTAATCCTGATATCGTTGCATCAATGACTGATATGTCTGTTATTGAATCTGATAAGTTTGATGCAATTTATTCATCACATAATATTGAACATCTTTTTGCTCATGAAGTTCCTATAGCACTTAATGAAATGTACCGGGTTCTTAATGATGATGGCTATTTAGTTATTACTTGTCCTGACTTAGTTAGTGTTTGTACCCATGTTGCTGAAGGCAACCTAACAGAGCCTTTATACCAATCTGGTTTAGGTCCAATAGCAGCTATAGATATACTTTATGGATTACGATCTGATATTTCTAAAGGTAATCATTATATGGCACATAATTGCGGTTTTACTGGTGAGGTATTGCATGCAACCTTGCAAGGCACTGGCTTTAAATCATCTATTTGTGTAACAAAAAAAGATCAGTATGCTCTTTGGGCTATAGCTTATAAAAATAAAACTGTAACCACGGATGATTGTTTATTAGAGCTTAAAAAGCATGTGGCATTATCGTTATAAATAATTAATTTAATTGTAGGTCTTTATGACAATTTTTAAGAAAAAAAATTCCTTATGGGCACTTTATTATCATCATGAGGGTTTTGAAATGGATGGTGATAAATTAATGGGACGGCAAGCTGCTGGTAACGCCTACCTTAAAGCGCTTGTTCAATCTAAGCCTGATACCTTAGGTCTTTATCTTAGAAATTCTAATCAAAAGGAATTAGCAAAAAAAACTATATCTAGTTTTTTAAAAGATGATCAAAAAATACAAATACAAGCAATTTCATACGATAGACCTGATGAGTCTCAAAAATTTGGAGGAATTTTTTTACCAGGACCTTCTTTAAAAGCATTTAGCCTTGAGCGATCAGTTTTTGGTCATAATTCTTATAGCTTAGTAGGAATAACTCATACGACAGCCTCGCATAGTGTTATGAGCTCTATATCATCGCTTTTTACATCACCTGTAATGCCTTGGGATGCAATTATATGTACATCACAGGTTGTTGCAGATACCTTAAAGAAGATCACCGATGAGAAATTTAATCAATTAAAGTTTTATTTGGGTGCTAATACCTATGAGTTACCTAAGTTTCCTGTTATTCCCCTAGGCGTTCATCCAGAAGATTTTGATTATTCTGATGATTTTAAATCTCAATCAAGAGGTAAACTTGGTATTGGTCCTGATGATATTGCAATAGTTTATGTTGGTAGATTATCTTTTCATGCTAAAGCCCATCACCTTCCTATGTATCTCGCTTTACAGGCTGCTTCAAAAAAAATAAAAAAAGGTAAAATCCACCTTATTCAAACTGGTTGGTTTGCAAATAGTTCAATTGAAGCCGCTTTTAAAGAAGAGGCGGATATAATATGTCCGGATATTACTTTTCATTTTTTAGATGGAAAAGATCAAGATAATAAACATCTAACACTTTCATCTGGAGATATTTTTATGTCCCTAAGTGATAATTTTCAAGAAACTTTTGGACTAACACCATTAGAAGGTATGGCTGCTGGGTTACCTGTTGTTGTTTCTGACTGGAATGGTTATAAGTCAACAGTTAGGGATAATATTGATGGTTATAGAATTCCTTCATACTCTCTTCCAAGTGGATCAGGTGAACAGTTAGCTTTTGATCACATGACTGGTAAAATTAATTATGATCAATATATTGGTTTTTTATCTCAAAAAGTCTCGATAGATGTTGACTACTGTATAAATAAATTAAACTTATTAATCGAAAATAAAAATTTAAGAAATGAACTCGGTGAAAATGCAAAAAAGTCAGCAAGCGGAGATTTTTCCTGGAAAAACGTTATATCTGATTACAAAGACTTAGGAGTGGAGTTAGATACGATACGAACATCTAAAGAATCTAAACAAAAATTTTCGGATTTTAAATTACCTGCTGATCGTCTTGATCCTTTTTATATTTTTGAGACTTATCCAACTCATACTTTGTCTGACGAAACTCTGCTTAAAAAAAATAACTCGACTCATAATTTTACGATAAAGCGCTTAATGACCTTAAAAAGCGTTATCTTTTCTCTCGATTCCTTACCATCATCAGAGTCTTTTGAGAAAGTTTATAATTTTATTATTGAAAATGAAATTTGTTCTATAAAGAAAATATGTGATTCAACTAAACTTTCTAATGATATAGTTAATCAAATAGTAATTTGGCTTTTAAAGTATTCTTTTATTAGCATAGGGAGAAAATAAGTGAATAAAAAAATCGAAGTTTTATTTATGCATCAAAACTTTCCCGGACAATATAGAAGTTTAGCTCCTGAGTTAAATAAAATTAGTAAGTACAATGTTCGTTCTCTTTCAATGAAAGAAGAGGGAGCTATTAATGGTATTCCGCATGATTTTTATACTATAAAAAATGGAACCAGCCCTAATATTCATAGATTGGCTCAAGAATTTGAAGCTAAGGTAATGAGAGGTGAGGCTGCTGCACTCAAATGCTTTGAGTTTAAGAGAAATGGTTATACCCCTGATATTATAATAGCTCATCCTGGCTGGGGTGAAGCCCTCTTTATTAAAGATGTTTGGCCAAATGTTAGAATTTTAAGTTTTTTTGAATTTTATTATAACACTACTAACTCTGATATTGATTTTGATAATACTCTTGAGGATGAGCTTAAGCCAGAGATTGGTTTTGATTTAAATTCAAAGTTAATGGCTCGTAATCAACCAGGTCTAATGAGTCTTTTGGAAAGTGATGAAATAGTCTCACCAACTAAGTTTCAAGCGAATACTGCTCCAAAATTATTTCGAAATAAAATTAAAATTATTCATGATGGGGTTAATACAAAATTACTTAATAACAAGGGAGATCCATTTGTTGAGCTATCAAAAGCTGGTAATCCTAAGGAAAAAATTAGACTAACAAAAAAAGATAAAATTTTAACATTTGTTAATCGTAATTTAGAGCCATATCGTGGTTATCATATTTTTATGAGAGCACTTCCAGAGATTGTAGAGAGACACCCAGATGTTCATATTTTAATAGTTGGATCTGATGGTACAAGTTATGGCGCAAATGCTCCAAAAGGAACAACTCATAAGGAAATTTATTTTAATAAAGTTAAGGATTCTCTTAAAGGTGCAAATATTCATTTTGTTGGAAGAGTCGCTTATAATACTTTAACAGCAATGTTTGCTGTTTCTTCAGCTCATGTATATTTTACATATCCCTTCGTATTATCTTGGTCTATGCTTGAGGCAATGTCACTTGAGGCCTTGATAGTAGGGTCTAATACAGATCCAGTTACTGAAGTAATTAAGCATGGTAAAAATGGCTTGATTGTTGACTTTCATGATCATAGCCAGCTTGCCAAGACAGTTACTGAAGTTTTAGATAACCCATCTGATTATGATAGTATTAGAAAAAGTGCTCGTGAGACAATAGTGAAAAATTATGATCTTACATCAATCTGTTTACCGCAACACCTTAAGCTTATTGAAAGTTTAATATAATGAAAAAAATAAAACTATTTAATGATGTTTTTAAAATTTCTCCTCATCTTCATAGCGATGAGAGAGGAACTTTTAAAGAGGATTATAACAAGAAAGAATTTTTTAAATTAAATATTAAAGATAATTTTGTGCAGGATAATATATCTTTTTCTGAATATAAAAATACTATTAGAGGTTTACACTTTCAACTAAAGCCTCATGCTCAAAGCAAACTTATTAAGGTATTAGACGGATCAATTTTTGATGTCTTTGTTGATCTAAGAAAAGAATCCTTAACTTATAGTAAATTTGAAAGTTTTACTCTTACCAAAAATGATGGATGGATATATATCCCTGAAGGTTTTGCTCATGGCTTTTGCACTTTAGAAAATAAAACTACCGTTCAATATAAGGTTAATAATTATTATGATAAAGATTCAGATAACGGTATCATTTGGAATGATCCCTTTTTTAATATAAATTGGCCTTTAGAGGGAAAAGATCCAATTATTTCTGAGAAAGATAAAAAACTTCCATCGTGGAGTGATATTTCTCAGGATATTGATTTTTAATTTTGATATGAACAATAAAACTTTTTTGATAACAGGCGGGTGTGGCTTTATTGGTTCTTGCCTTATTAGGGAGCTCTCTAAATCAAAGAATAACTATATTATTAATGTTGATAAGTTGACCTATGCATCTAATACTCTAAGTATCGGTCATTTAGAGGATGAAAATTATACTTTTTATAAAGAAGACATAACAGACGAAGTTATTGTTGAAAAAATTTTTAAAAAAACCAATCCCGACTATGTAATTCACTTAGCAGCCGAAAGCCATGTTGATAGATCTATAGATTCACCTAAGTCCTTTATAGATACAAACGTTATTGGCACCTATAATCTTTTGAATAGCTCTTATAACTATTGGAAGAGTGTTGAGGAGGACGAAAAAAAATCTTTTAAATTTATAATGGTATCAACTGATGAAGTATATGGGTCATTGAAGCCTAAAGAAGATAAATTTAATGAAGAGACCTCTTATAAACCAAATAGCCCTTATGCCGCCTCTAAGGCCTCATCTGATCATCTTGTTAGAGCTTGGAATAAAACTTATGGCCTTCCTACCATAATAACTAATACTTCTAATAACTATGGCCCTTGGCAATTTCCTGAAAAATTAATACCATTAGTAATTAGCAAGTGTTTAAATAACACTAATATACCTGTCTATGGGGATGGAAAACAAATTAGGGACTGGATACATGTAGAAGATCATGTTTCAGGTCTTTTATTTGTTTTAAGACATGGAAAATCGGGTGAAAAATATAATATTGGCTCTGATAATGAATTAACAAATATAGATGTTGTTAAAGCTATTTGTGAGATCTTAGATGAGCTAAAGCCAGTAAAAGATTTTAATTATAGTAAACTTATTACCTATGTAGATGATAGACCTGGTCATGATACGAGATATGCTATTGATTCTAGTAAAATTAATAAACTTGGATGGAGATCAAATATTACGTGGATGAATGGAATTAGAGAAACAATTTTATGGTATCTAAATAACCAAGATATTAAATACAATAGTGAATCTAAAATTTATTCTGGTGAACGTCTTGGAAAGCTATAAGAATAAAAAAAATATATTGGTTACTGGTGGGAGTGGTCAAGTAGGTTTAGCACTATCTTCAATAGCTTTAAATTTGAACTTTAATTTCTTATTTCCAACTTCAAAAGAATTAGATTTATCTAATAAAAACAATATTATTGAATATTGTAATGAATGTAAGCCCGATCTTATAATTAATTTAGGGGCTTATACAAATGTGAATAATGCTGAGAATGAAAAAAATATAGCAAAAAAGATTAATGCTGACGCCCTTGATTATCTTGGTCAATATTCAAATTCTTATAAAACTGGGTTAATACATTTTTCTACTGATTATGTTTTTGGAAATAATGGTGGACCCTTTCATCCTGAGAGTAAGACCAGCCCAATGAATTTTTATGGTTTAAGTAAAAAATTGGGGGAAGATAATCTTCTTAAGCTAAACTCCAATGCCTTAATTATTCGCTTAGCATCAGTTTTTAGTGAAAATGGTAATAATTTTGTAAAAACAATAACTGATAGGATTTTAGAGAATAAAAATATTAAAGTTATCTCTGATCAAAGTATTTCTCTAACTTATGCAGGCGATGTTTCTAATTTTATCTTAAGGTTGATTAAAGTTTATTTTGAAAAAAAAGATTTTTCTAACTTTAATTCAAATATAATTCATTTTACAAATTCTGGTTATACTACTTGGTTTAAAGTTGCTGAATACATACACAATGAAATAAAAAACTATAATATTAAAACAACCTCCGTACTAGAAAGTATCTTGGCCAAAGATTGGGGTGCTTCCGTAATTAGATCAAATGATACTAGGCTTAATATAGAAAATGATTGGATTAAAGCCAATGGTATGATAATTCCTGATTGGGAGACTAGAGTAAGTGATGTGGTAAAAAATATTCTTAGCAGTAGGGAGTTAATATAAATTGTTAGAAAAATCTATGCAAAAAGGTATTGTATTAGCAGGAGGAGCAGGGACAAGACTTTATCCCGTGACTAAAGTTGTATCTAAACAGCTATTGCCTATTTATAACAAGCCTATGATTTACTACCCTCTATCTACCTTAATTAACGCAGGTATTAAGGAAATAATGATTATTTCAACTCCTGAGGATCAAATGCTCTTTAAAAGATTATTGGGCGATGGAAGTCAGTGGAAGGTTAATTTTGAATATATAATTCAAGAAAAACCTGAAGGTATTGCTCAAGCACTAATCTTGGCTGAATCATGGCTTAAAGGTTCACCAGTTACATTAATATTAGGTGATAATTTATTTTTTGGACCGAATATGTCCAATATTTTAAAAACTGCTATTATTGATAATAAGGGTGCTACATTATTTGGATATGAAGTTGACGATCCGGGAAGGTTTGGTGTCGTTAATTTTGATAATGATTTTAATGCTATTTCTATAGAGGAGAAACCACTAAACCCTAGATCTAACTGGGCGGTAACTGGTTTGTACGTGTTTAACGATGAAGCTGTTGGTTTTACAAAATCTTTAAAAAAATCTGATCGAAGTGAATATGAAATTACTGATCTAAATAAAATTTATCTTGAAAATAAAAAATTAAAAGTAGTTCTATTAGATAATACATTCTCTTGGCTTGATACTGGAACTCATGAGTCTTTATTAGAAGCATCAAATTTTGTTAGAAATATTGAGTTTAAGAATGAAATTAGTGTTGCTGACTTGGAGGTATTATAACTATTCTTGCAATGCAGTTTGTGATAACTTAGTTATAGGATTCAGAAGGTAACTTATCACTGTTCTCTCCTCTCCTATTATAGATACATCAGTTACGAGACCGGATTGAAGTTTAATTCTTGTAGATTTTTTTATTTCATCCTCATTCAGTTCAATAATAATTGGGTAAAAAACACTATCTTCTGTTTTGGATGTATTAGCAGCAACTTTTGTAACAACTCCTTCAACTCTTCCATATATTGATTGGTCAAAAGCCGAAAAACCTATCATAGCTTTTTGATTTACTTTTACATATGCAATATCTTTAGGAAGAACGGATGCCTCGATTTTTAATTTATCATTTTCTGGAACAATTTCTGCGAGAAGGTTTCCAGGTTGGACTACTTGTCCTAAGTTGGTAACTGATACTTTGCTTATAGAGCCATTTACAGAAGCCTTAACCAGTGAAGACTCAAATTGTTTTCTTGTTAAATCATTTCTTTTTTCAGCATCTATTAATGCAAGTTCTTCATCTAAGAGTCTAAATTCTGAATCTGAACCTTTTTGGACTAACTTTGACAGTATTTCAACTTTCCGTGAACGGGTTTTTACTTCAGCATTTGATAAGTCATATAATTTTTTCATATTTGCATGATCAATCTTAAAAATTATATCACCAAGTTTTACTTTATCCCCAAGAGCTACATTAATTTCTTCAATTGATCCATTTATATTTGATTGTACAATATGCACTTTAGATGCAGGTATAACGGTACCTGATGCCTTTACGACTTGATTGACGTTTGCAATAGAAGCCCAAGTAATAAAACTTATGCAAAAACCTCCGATCAGCCAAAAAAGAATATAAGATTTTCTATTTTTACTCCAATTCTCCGGTAACAAATAAGGAAGAATAGAACGTAATTTATCGACGATTTTTTCAGTAAATGAATTTTTAAGATTTATATTTTTTATCTTATTTAATATATTCTTGAACATATTTGTACTCAACTTGTTGTATTAGTTTGTTGATTAAGAATCGTATCTTTGTCTTCAAACCTGATAAGATTACCATCCATCAATATACCAATTTTATCCACTTGGGATAAATGATTTGTTCTATGTGTTGATATAATTATGGTTGGGTTATTAGGAAGTGAAAGAAGGTTATTTATGACTTTTTGCTCAGTAGTCCCATCCATTGCGCTTGTTGGCTCATCTAAAACTAAAATTTTTGGTTTTCTTAAAAAGCATCTTGCTAATGCTATTGCCTGTCTTTGTCCGCCTGATAGGTTTGCACCATTTTGTTGTAGTATGTAGTTATATCCCCCAGGAAGTTTTGCTATAAAGTCGTGCGCACATGATAGTTTTGCTGCCTCAATAACTTCTTCCTCAGAAGCACCTTCATAACCAACACAAATATTGTCAAAAATTGTAGCAGAAAAGAGTTGTACTTTTTGTCCACAATAGCCTATGTGATTTCTTAAATTTTCAGCTGGTATATTTTTAATATCATACCCACCAAGGTTGACAGAGCCTTTTGATGGAAGATAAAATCCTATTAATGTTCTTAATAGTGTTGTTTTTCCACTTCCAATATTACCTACTAACCCAATTTTTTCGCCATCACTTATAGAAAAATTTATGTTTTCTAGTATTTTTGTATCTTCTACATTGTAAGTAAGGTCTTTAACAATTATCTCTCCGGAATTTAATTTGACTGCTTTTTGGTTGTTTGTTTTCTCATCTTGAGTTTCTGCCTCCATAAGCTCATCAATTTTACCATAAGCAGCAAATGCCCCATTCATTTTTGTTAGTAGCTGACTTGCTTGAACTAATGGCGATAAAACTCTTCCTGATAATATAACAACAGCTATTAAGGCCCCAGCGGAAATTTCTAATGCTCCAACTAATATAACTCCATATGTAACTACAGCTGCTTGGCTAATCTGGAGACCAGTTTGAGAAAAGGTAGTTGAAAAATTTGATACACTTCTCGCTCTAGCTGAAGCGTCTGATTGATCTTCAACTGTTGAATTCCATCTATCATGTAAAAATTTTCCTCCAGCTACAGTTCTGACAGTTTCTAAATTTCCTAATAACTCTAAAAGTGTAGTCATTTTATTTTGCTGGCTAGACAGATTCTTTTGACTATACCTTTTTAAGATAGGTTGTATTAATGCCGAAACACCTAAAACTAATGGCACTATCAGTATTGGAACAATTGCTAGGGGTCCAGCTATCATATAGATGACAAATAGAAAAACAGTCATAAAGGGAAGATCAATAAAAGCAACCATACTTGCAGAAGTAAAAAAATCTCTTACATTCTCAAATTCTCTGACAGTATGAGCAACACCAGAAGATTTACTTAAAAAGGCTTCGTCATGGCTACTAATTTTCTTAAAAAGTTTGTCACAAACTGTAATTTCCATCTTAGAACCAGCTATATCTATAAAATGTGTTCTCAGAAGTTTTACTATAAAATCAAAAATTATTACTATGGACATTCCGATTGTTAATGCCACTAGAGTAGTAAGTGCATTATTGGGCATCACACGGTCGTATACTGTCATTATATAAAACGCACTTCCAAGGCCAAATATATTTATAAAAACTGAAGCTAAAGCAATTTGACTATAAATGGCCTTACTTTCAACTATGGATCCCCAGAACCAATGATTCTTATAATCTTTGATTTTTTTTGAATCTTTACTCATGGCTTCACCCTTAAGAAATCTGTAAGTTCTTTATTTTGATTAAGAAACATTAAATATCCCTGTAGTAAATTTAATTCTGTATCAATTAATCTTTCTAATAGAATTAATTCTCTCAAACCACTATCTATATATGCCTCAGCCGCAAAACTTACAATCTCTAGACGATCTTTAATTATTTTTCTTTGTGTTTTAGTATCAATATAGGAATTAAAAACATCTTCTCTTATTTGCTGAGAGCTATGTATTACATTAATTATCTCAGTTTCAGCAACTTCATCATTTTTTCTTTCTATATCAATATAGGTCTTTGCTGCATATGCCTTTGCTTGAGATGAGGCAATCTTAGCAGAACCTCTTCCAAAGCTAAATATTGGCATATTGAAATATAACCCACCTCTGATATCATTTTCACTTTCA
>Ga0315315_10003734_pt1 | contig 14026 bp, 14 predicted proteins | sample M140m3416metaG_FD_203699 | JGI IMG/M metagenome (GOLD analysis project Ga0315315, IMG submission 203699) | Ammonia-oxidizing marine archaeal communities from Monterey Bay, California, United States - M1 40m 3416 | ecosystem: Environmental > Aquatic > Marine > Intertidal zone | place: USA...
AGAAACAGTGATAAGAATTCTTTTGTAAACCCTCGGAATAGCGAAATAATACCTGAGGCTATTACTACTCCTAAAATGATCCAATCTGTAATATTTAAACCTATGGCATCCACGGTGTTATAACCCCTGTTTCAATTCCAGCAATTGTATTAATTTTACTCTTATTATTTTTAATTTCTTCCTCTGTAAAAAAAATAACATAAACTGCATGTTTGTTTTTATCATTAGGTAATGACTTAACTTCACCCATATAGCCACTATTATTAATTTTGGTCAATAATTCAGAAGCTTTATCAAAAGATGAAAAAATACCAATTCTATATAAATACATCTTGAAATCTTCTTTACTAATCTTGGCTGCGGTTTCACCCATGTCTTTTGGCATTTCTAAAGATTCAAAGCTCGAATCTATGTCTTTGACTGGCTCAGATATGAGCGATGTATTAAATACAGGTTTCTCGATATCAGGAATTTCCACCACTAGCGGTTTGCTATATTTAGGCTGCGGTGACAATACATAAAGCACAACAAATAGCAGCAAAGCTACCGAAAATAAAATACCTGTTACTCTTTCGTAAGTCATTATTTGTTGTATATTTTATTTAATAGTCCAGCCACTTTATCTCTTAGATCTTTTCTATGCACTATCATATCAATAGCGCCATGATCCAGTAAAAATTCTGCTTTTTGGAAGTCATCAGGTAATTCAACTCTAACTGTATCTTCAATAACTCGTCTGCCAGCAAATCCAACAAAAGCTTTAGGTTCTGCAATATTAATATCTCCCAACATAGCTAAACTTGCAGACACTCCTCCAAAGATGGGATCTACCATAATTGAAATATAGGGTAACTTTTTAGCTTTCAATTTTTGAATAGCTGCTGAGGTTTTTGCCATTTGCATTAATGAAATCATTGATTCTTGCATCCTTGCACCTCCACTAGTTGAGAAACATATAAAAGGAATCTCATCCTCTATGGCTTGATTAATACCTGCTACAAATTTTTCCCCAACAACACCGCCCATAGATCCACCCATAAACCTGAATTCAAAAGCAGCAATTACAACCGGAATATCTTTAAGATGACCTTGTCCTATGACAATAGCATCATTTTCACCAGTAGCTTTCATAGCCTCTTTGATTCTTGTTGAATAATATTTAGTATCTTTAAATTTAAGAGGGTCTTTGCTTTTTATATCAGCAGCTATCTCTTTAAAAACTGAGTTATCTAAAAATTGTTCTAATCTAGTTCTAGCTCCAATTCTTAGATGATGATCACATTTAGGACAAACATGAAGTAATTTTTCTAACTCTGGTTTGTATAAAGTTGATTCACATGATGGGCATGAAACCCAAAGTCCGTCTGGAACTTTGCTCTTATTGGTTGAAGTGTCTATTCCAATAGATGGAATAAGTCTTGTTAACCAGTTCATTTAATTAATTGCCCTATTTAGATCCTTTAAGTATTCTTCTATTTTACTAAAGTCTTTTGTCTCTTTTACCGCATCAATCATCTCTACAATTGATGAACCAACGATAACACCATCAGCACACTTTGCAAGAATCTTAGCATCACTAGGAGTCTTAATTCCAAAGCCTGCAAGAGTAGGAATTGAGGTGTATTGACGAATTTTGCTAATATTTTGTTCTATCTCAGTCATATCTAAGTTTGATGAGCCTGTTACTCCTCTTAAATTTACGTAATAAATGAATCCAGAGCTATTTTCGGTGATTTGTTTGATTCTAGTATCAGCTGTTGTTGGCGATATTAATGAAATAGTATCAATATTTGGATTAGAAATACCGTAACTATCTAGCTTAAGTTCACCTGGAATATCTACAACTAAAAGAGCATCTATTCCTAACTTATCAGACTCTTCAATTAAATCAGAATGTGAAATAAAAGTATTGAGATAACCCATAAGAACAATTGGGGTATCGGTATTGGTTTGTCGAAACTTAATTACCATATCGACAATATTTTTAAGTGAAATATCTTTTTTTAACGCTCTATCATGGGCTTTTTGAATAATTGGTCCTTCTGCAATAGGATCTGTAAAAGGCACTCCTATTTCTATTACATCAACCCCAGAATTAACAAATAAATGCATCAATTCAAGGGTGGTATCTAAATCAGGATCGCCAGCAACCAGATATGCAACTAAAGCTTTTTTATTCTTATCTTTTAAATCTTCCAGTTTGATTTGAAGTTTATTCAAAACTCAATACCATCTATTTGTGCAACTGTATTAATATCCTTATCACCTCTTCCTGACACATTGACCACAACGTTAGCTTCTGGGCCAAGTTCTTTCATCAAGATTGGAAGATAAGCAAATGCATGAGCTGTTTCAAGCGCAGGCATGATACCTTCAAGCTCTGTTACCTCATGAAAAGCTTTGAGCGCCTCATCATCACTCACAGCAACATATTCTGCTCTGCCAATGTCCTTTAACCAAGAATGTTCTGGGCCTACACCAGGATAATCCAAACCTGCTGAAACTGACTTAGTATCTTTGACTTGACCAGCTTCATCTTGCATAAGGTAACTTCTAGCACCATGCAAGACCCCAGGAGTTCCATCATTAAGTGGAGCTGCATGCTCACCTGTTTCAACACCTTCTCCACCAGCCTCAACACCAATTAACCTAACATCATCTTCTTTGATGAAAGGATAAAAAGCTCCCATTGCGTTTGAACCACCGCCAACACATGCAACCACAGCATCTGGTAATTTATTAAAGAGTTCATTTGATTGGGTAATAAGCTCTTGACCTACTACAGAATTGAAATCCCTAACAATCATTGGATAAGGATGAGGCCCGGTAACACTTCCAATGATGTAATAAGTATCATCAACATTAGTAACCCAGTCTCTTAAAGCTTCGTTTAATGCATCTTTTAACGTTGCTGAGCCAGAATCTACAGGATGGACATGAGCACCGAGTAATTTGATTCTATAAACATTTAAAGATTGTCTTCTAACATCTTCAGCGCCCATATATATGTGACACTCAAGACCTAATCTTGCTGCTACTGTTGCGGTAGCTACACCATGCTGACCTGCTCCAGTTTCTGCAATAATTCTTTTTTTGCCCATGTGCTTGGCAAGTAGAATCTGGCCTACTGTATTGTTAATTTTATGAGCACCAGTATGATTTAGATCTTCTCTTTTCAACCAAATGTTCCCACCCCCATAATGTTTAGTGAGTCTCTGAGCAAAATATAAAGGTGATGGTCTTCCAACAAAATGTGATAAATCTTTATAGAATTCTTTTATAAATGTGGGGTCATCTTTTAAGTTGTTGTAGGTAGTTTCAAGCTCATCAAGCGCAAACATAAGTGTTTCTGGTACAAACTTGCCGCCATACTCACCAAAAAATCCATTAACATCTGGAAAATTTTCTTTATTGCTCATGATTTTATTTTGTTAATCATTTTATCGATTAAAAGGGTATCTTTAATACCAGGCTCTGACTCTACACCTGAATTGATATCAAGACACCAAGGTTTAACACTTAGTGCATTATCGACGTTTTCAAGATTAATGCCACCAGAAAGTATGATATTTGAATTAGCTAGGACTTCGTCACTAACAATATCCCAATTAAAGCTCTCACCTGTGCCCCCATAAAGATCTTTTTTATATGTCTCAAGCAAAAATGCATCAGCTGAAGAATAATTTTCAATAGCATTTATAGATACTGCAGATTGCATATGAATTGCCTTCCAGTAATCCATGCCAAAAGATTCACAAAAATCACAAGATTCGTTTCCATGAAATTGCAAGATTGGATTATCAAAAAAAGAAATTGCTTTATAAACCTCTTCCTCATCTGGATTTACAAATACACAAACAGGTCTCGACGATTTAAAGTCAATCCCTTCAAGCTCAAGGAGAAACTTCGCAGTAACATTTCGAATGCTTTTATCATAAAAGATAAAACCTACATAATTAATATGATGCTCACAAATAGCATTAAGCGTTTGAGAGTCTGCTATTCCACAAATTTTTATATTTGTTCTATTCATATATCAAATCTAGAGATAATATCTTTAAAAGGACTGTTAATTGGTATTTTAGAATCATAGCGTGGTCCTAAAAAAAATAAACCTTTTGCAGTTAATGTTTTGCCAGCTAAAGTCCTATCTTTTGCCTCCAGAAGTTCGGGAATTGAAATATCAAGTTCACCTTTTGAAATACCTACCAGTGTTCCTGCAATTATTCTGACCATATTGTGCAAGAAAGCTGTTGCAGAAATATTCAAAATAATAAAAGATCCTTTTTGTTCAAGCGATATAGACTTAATTTCTTTAATAGGATTTTTTGATCCACAACTGGAACTTCTAAATGATGAAAAATCATGTTTGCCTAATAGATCATGCGCACAATCCGACATTTTCTTAATATTTAAGGGCATATTGTCCCAATATACAAAATTATCAAAAAACGTTGGTTTGTTTGGGGTGTTATAAATAACATACGAGTAAAATCTTTCCTTAGCTGAAAATCTTGAATGAAAATCATCATCAACTTCACTAATGCTTTTAATAGATATTGTTTTAGGTAAATTAGAATTTAGACCCTTCAACCATTCTTCATCGCTTCTTTGTACTTGAGTTTGAAAATCAAATACTTGGGTTAGCGCATGAACGCCAGCATCAGTTCGCCCAGAATAATTAAATGAGGATGCGTCAGCTGAAATGTTTTCTAAAGCTTTATCAATATGGCCTTGGACAGTGGGCAGATTAGTTTGATTTTGAAAACCATGATACATAGTTCCTTCATATTCAACCGTGCAAGCAAGTCTCACTTTTATAAAGTTTTTAAAAGTAAAGTTTCTGCTTCTTCCCTAACAGAATCGCTATCTGTAGATTTTACTAAGGCTGTAAGTATGTCTTTAGCATCCATTGTATTACCCATCTCGATATAAGTTGCTGCTAAATCTAGTTGTTGAGTATCAGCATCATTTTTAACGCTTAAGCCTTTAGGTAAGCCTTCAATTCCGCCTGCCTCAGCAGGATTATCAAAACCATAAATATCATCATCTGAAACCGTCTTAGAATTCTTTCTTATATAAAAGAAAGCTATTACAAATCCAGCTAACAAGGCTGCAAGTCCAACTAAGAGTAGATCAAGAACTCCTATTGATCCAGATTCTGGAACTTCATCGGCTTGTTGTTGCAGTGCTTCAAGAGGCTCGTTTTCAACACCTAATTCTATAGTTTTTGAATTAGCCTTAATTAAATCATCAGGACTCATATTGCTTTGATTTTGGTTGGTTATCAAAGGCATAACTTCTTCTTCAAGAACCTCTTCTTTAACCGCAACTGGTGTTGGTGGTATCTCTCTTTCATCTTTGGGAGCAGTGAGAGTTAATATAGATTTGATATTCTTGCTTACGCTAAGGGATTGAGTAGAAGAATTCATTTGTTGAATGCTATCTTTAGCAAATTCACTTGAAATATTTGATAAAACTTCATTGGTAGGAATCACTAAATCAATATCAGCTCTAACAAGATTAATATTATCATCGATAAAAGCAGCTTCATTTGCTAAAAAGATTGCCCACATAATTTGATAGATATCAGCATCTGATTCTTTTGCAATCGAGGATGCTAGACTCCATATTGTGGTTATTTCTGCGCTATCTACAATAACCTCTTTAGCTTCTGCTACTTTTTCACTTTGAGTGTCTGTAAAAGTACCCTCAATGAGATCGAGGGAATCTTGAACACTTTCTTCAATTAATAACTCTGATTCAAGTGGGGATCTTTCTTTAATAAGAGGTTTTTTAGGTGCGACATATTCAGGCTGACTTGAAAAGGCTTTATAACGGCTTGGTAGAAAAATAAAAACATTCTTAGCAAGCTCATCTTTAATGACTAACTGAAAACTAAAATAATCATCAGGATAACTATTACCAAGTGCAATGGTAAATTTATCAAAATCACCCTCTTCTTCAAATAAGGTAAAAGCTATAAGCTCTTCAGCTAATGGAGTATCTGACTGATATTCATTTAACACAAAATCCTTACTTCGAATTCTAGAATCTGAATTGACAGTAAATTGAATTAAAAACTGTCCTTGTTCATTGACACTAACTTTGGGAGAAGATAAAGCTATATCCGCTTGGATACTGCTACTGATAATAAAGAGGAGAGCAAGAATTTTTTTCATTAGAATTTATTCGTATTAAGTAAAGTTTGCGCAATTTGCACAGCATTAAGAGCAGCGCCTTTACCATAGACATTATCAGCAACTACCCATAGTGAAACCCAAGTATCACCAGCTAACTCTTGCACTCTAACTCTGCCCACATAAACTTCTTCGGTATCATTAGCGTGCTCGACTGGCGTTGGATATTCAAGCTTATCAGGATTATCTAATACTTTAATTCCAGGAGCATTTGCAAGCAATTCAATTAAGGCTTCTCTTGAAGATGAGCTTGAAGTTTTAAAAAAGACAGCTTCAGAATGACCATTAAAAACTGGCACTCTTACACAAGTAGCTTGCACCGCTATGTTGGGATCTAATATTTTATGAGTCTCCCATACCAACTTCATTTCTTCTTTAGTAAAGGCATTGTCCATAAAGACATCACATTGAGGAATGGCATTGAATGCAATTGGTTTTGGATAAACTGAAGGCTCGTGATTGGATTCAGAGAAATATGTTTGATTATTTAATTCTTCCACTGCGGCCTTGCCAGTCCCAGAGACTGCTTGATAGGTCGCTATATTAATGAATTCAATTGTAAGTTCATCATGAATCGGCTTTAAGGCCATAAGAAGCTGAGAGGTAGAACAATTCGGGTTGGCAATTAAAGTTGGATTCTCAAGGGCCTCAACTAAAGCACCATTTATTTCTGGGATAATTAAAGGTACATCTTCTTCATATCGAAAGTGTGATGATAGATCAATTACATAAGAGCCAGCTGCAACAAAATCTTTTGCATAGCTTTCAGCAACACTTGAGCCTGCTGAAAGAATAGTTAAATCAACTAAACTTGCATCAAAATTATTTGTATCTTCTATCGAATATTCTGCTCCATTCAAGGTAACTACTTGGCCAACAGAGGAGCTGCCAAGTGGATAAAAATGATTAATAGGAAATGCTTTTTTTTCAAGTAATTGCATGATCTTAGTGCCAACGACACCAGATGCTCCGACAAGTGCAATATTAATTGGCTGAGTCATTTTGTAATATCTCAATAATTAAAGGTGCAACTTCACTGGTATTCAAAGAATTTTTGTCAGTACTGATATCTTTGGTTCTATGACCGTTAGCAATAAAGGTTTTAATCGCATTATCTATTCGCTCTGCAAGTTTTACTTCATGTAGTGAGTACTTTAATGCCATAGCTAATGATGCAATCATTGCAATTGGATTGGCTATATTTTGACCTGCAATATCTGGAGCACTGCCGTGACATGGCTCATACATTCCTTGAGAGGTGCTATTTAAGGATGCTGAAGGCAGCATTCCAATAGAACCAGACAAGGTTGCAGCAATATCAGAGAGGATGTCACCAAAAAGGTTACTAGCAACAATGACATCGTATTGATTGGGATTAAGTACAAGCTGCATAGCAGTATTGTCTGCAAGTTGATGTGATAGCTCGACATCTGGATAGTCTTTTGCCATATCACTTACTATAGCGCGCCAGAACTTAGAAACTTCAAGCACGTTGGCCTTTTCAACCGAACATAGTTTGCCATTTCTCTTTTGAGCAGCTTCAAATGCAACTTTGGCAATACGTCTGATCTCATCTTCGTTATAAATCATAGTATTAAACGCATAATGAGGTGATTCTGAGGTTACTAAGCCTCTTGGTTCGCCAAAATAAACTCCGCCAGTTAACTCTCTGACAATAAGAATATCTAAATTTTCAATAATATGATTTTTAATAGGAGAAGCTGAAGCTAATTCATTGAATAAAAATGCTGGTCTTAAGTTAGCAAATAATTCTAATTCTTTTCTCAAGCCTAATAATGCTTGCTCAGGCCTATGATCCCAATCTAAATCATCCCATTGAGGTGCTCCAACTGCACCAAACAAAATAGCATCTGATGCCTTAGCTTCAGCAAGAACATCAGCAGGCAAAGGTGAGCCATGCTTTTCATAAGCAGTGCCACCAACATCCATATGGGTGATTGAAAAATCTAAAGCATTTTCAACCATTAAGTAATCAAGAACTTCTTGTGCAGAAGCAGTAACTTCTTGCCCTATTCCATCTCCTGGTAAGATTAAAATCTTTTTAGTCATTTGCATATATCCAAGGTTTACTTTTCATTCTGCTATCTTCAAATTCTTTAATTACATCTTTATCTTGTAATGTTATATCAACATCATCGAGACCATAAATAATTCTTTCTAATAAATTATCCTCAACCTCAAATGAATATTCAACTGAAGCTATAGTGAGCTTTTTAGCATCTAAACTCACTGTAATCTCATTACTTGTATCTTGAGTTTGAGAAAATAATTCTTCTATCTGCTCTTTAGATAGCTTTATAGGTAAAACGCCATTTTTAAAGCAATTATTATAAAAAATATCACCAAAAGAAGAAGCGATGACAGTTTTTATTCCAAAATCTCTTAACGCCCATACAGCATGTTCTCTTGATGAGCCGCAACCAAAATTATCTCTAGTTAGAAGGATGCTTGCCTGATCATAAGGCGCATTATTTAAGATAAAGTCTTCATTTATTTGTCTTTGTTCTTTGGTGATGCCTAGCTTGCCATCATCCAGATATCTCCATCCATCAAATAGATAATCTTCAAAACCAAATTTTTTAATAGACTTTAAATATTCGGTTGGAATAATTTGGTCTGTATCAATATTATCTCTATCAATACATGCAACTAAGCCATGAATCTGTAATTCATTACCTTGCATTTTCATGATGGGTTGCTCACAGTGCCATTAATAGCAGTTAAAGCTGCCATCATAGGACTCATTAAATGAGTTCTGCCTAAATTACCTTGTCTGCCCTCAAAATTTCTATTTGAAGTAGAGGCGCATCTTTCATAAGGCTTTAATTGATCTGGATTCATACCCAAACACATAGAGCATCCAGGGTCTCTCCAGACAAAACCGGCATCCTCAAATATTTTATCAAGTCCTTCGGCTTCGGCTTGCAGTTTTACCATCCCTGAGCCTGGGACAACAATAGCCTCAATGATAGTATCAGCTACTTGCTTACCCTCAACAATACTTGCTGCCTCTCGAAGATCTTCTATCCGTGAATTGGTGCAAGAACCTATAAATACTTTATCAAATTTGAGATCAGTTAACTTCTCATCTGCCTCAATACCCATATATTGCTTAGCAAGTTGAATATTTTTCTTTTTATCTTCTGAAACAAGTTCTGGATCTGGAATATTGGCATCAAAATCAACCACCATTTCAGGGGAAGTTCCCCAAGTAACTTGAGACTTAATCGAAGAAATATCAATAATAATTTCTTTATTAAAAACTGCCATCTGATCTGTTTTCAATGTATCCCAATGTGCTTCTGCTTGCTCGAGTAAATTTGAATCTAAGTCACTATGCTTCCTTACATAGTCAATTGTTGTTGCATCAGGAGCTATTAAGCCTACTTTAGCTCCAGCTTCAATTGCCATATTGCAAATAGTCATCCTTGCTTCCATTGAAATACTCTCTATATATGAGCCTGAAAATTCTATTGCATGACCATTGCCACCTGCTGTGCCAATTTTTCCAATTAAATATAAAACAATATCTTTTGAAGTAACTCCAGTTTGAGGCTTACCATCAAAACGAACATGCATATTTTTTAATTTTGATACTTTTAAACTTTGAGTTGCCAATACATGTTCAACCTCAGAAGTTCCTATACCCATAGCTAAACACCCAAAAGCGCCGTGCGTAGAGGTATGAGAATCACCACAAACAATAGTCATACCAGGAAGCGTATACCCTAATTCTGGGCCAATAACATGCACTATGCCTTGATTCTCAGAAGTGATATCAAATTGTTTGATTCCAAATCTATTGCAGTTTTTATCAAGCTCAACAACCTGAATTTTTGAAATTTCATCTTCAATAGATTCCATATTAAAAGCACCGCCCCTTTCAGTAGGTACATTGTGGTCAGGTGTTGCAATGTTAGCGTTAAGTCTCCATGGCACTAAATGCTTTTTAGCTAAACCTTCAAAGGCTTGCGGTGAAGTGACTTCATGCAAATAATGTCTGTCAATATAAAGCAATGATTCGCCAGAATTAAGAGTAGTGATATGGTGCTCATTCCAAAGCTTGTCGTATAAAGTCTTTGGCATGTTACTTAGTAAATGGGAGTTCTTGCTTAATGTCTCCACATTGAGCTCGGTTGCGTAATAAGTGATCCATGATCACTAAATTAGCCATGGCTTCAGCAATAGGTACTGCTCGAATGCCAACACAAGGATCATGTCTACCGGTAACTTCAATATCAACTTCTTTGCCATCAGTATCAACGCTTTTACCTTTTGATTTAATGCTAGAGGTAGGTTTAATTATAAAATCGATATTAATAACATCACCATTAGAGATACCACCAAGAATTCCGCCGGCGTTATTTGAAGTAAAGCCATCTGCTCGCATTTCATCTCTAACCTCAGAGCCTTTTAAATTTAAAATATCATCGGTATTGCCTATGGATACTGATTTGACAGCATTAATACTCATCATAGCTTTAGCTAAATCTGCATCTAACTTATCAAAAACAGGAGCTCCAAGGCCTACAGGACAATTTTCTATAGCAACGCCTAATTTAGCGCCCACTGAATTACCTTCTTCAATAAGCTCAGCAAACAAAGTATCTAAATCACCTAATTTAGATGTATCGGCAAAGAAATATTTATTAGTATTCGCATCGCTAGGATTGATAGTCTCACATTTAATGCTTCCAATTTGACTTACATAGCCTGTAGTTTTTACCCCAAGGCTTTCAAGATATTTTTTAGCAATAGCGCCAGCTGCAACTCTCATTGCAGTTTCCCTTGCGCTTGATCTGCCGCCACCTCGATAATCTCTATGACCATATTTAGCTTGATAAGTGATATCTGCGTGATTCGGTCTAAAAGTATCTTTTATATCTGAATAGTCTTTTGATCTTTGATCTTGGTTGTAAATAATCAAACTAATAGGCGTTCCGGTAGTTTTTCCCTCAAATACACCTGAGAGTATCTCTACAGCATCATCTTCTTTTCTTTGGGTAGTAACGTCAGATTGGCCTGGTTTTCTGCGGTTTAGTTCACTTTGGATATCAGCTTCGCAAAGCTCAATTTGCGGAGGACACCCATCAATTATGCAGCCCAAAGCCTTCCCGTGGCTCTCGCCAAAGGTCGTAACTTTAAACAATTCTCCAAATGTATTGCCTGACATGGCAATGATTATAGTCCAAAAATGCTATAAAGCCTTATTTTAGGGTTGATAACCCTCCATCTGCGCTAATTACTTGACCTGTTATCCAGTTCTCTTTTGCACTAAGAAGGAAATAAGCTGAAGTTGCGATTGATTTAGAAGTCCCAATTGATTTTAAGGGATGTCTTTGAGCTGATGCCTCTTTGCGCTCATCGGTAGATAAAATATGTGATGCTAATTTAGTATCAACAATCGATGGAGCAACACAATTAATAGCTACTCTTGGTGCAAGTTCTGCCGCTAAACTAATTGCAAATCCTTCTAGCGCACTTTTTGAAGCTGCTATCGATGAGTGCATTGGCATACCTGTATTAGCTGCTACAGTTGAAAATAAAACTACTGATGCACCATCATTCTTTTTTAAGTTGGGGAGGACTTTTTTGATGACATTAAACGCCCCATAAAAGTTTACTTCCATCTCAGCTTTCACATCTTCTAAAGTGAGTCTTTGCAATGATTTTAGATTAATAGTACCTGGGCAATACACCAATCCATGAATATCCTCAGGAATATTGTCCAATGCATCTAGACTTTGGTTAGGATCTAGATGAATAAAATTATCATAATTACTAGAAGTGGTTTCATCTCGAGAAGTTCCATAAACACTATGCCCTTCTGCTTTGGCAAGATTGTTTATCTCTAGTCCAATATCTGAATTTCCACCAATGATAAGAATATTTTTAGTCATAGTTTAAAAATTGTTGTTTTGTAACGTAAATAATTCTTGGAAATCTGTAACAGTAGTATTTTCTAGTGCCTCTTGATCAGTGCAAAGTGAATATATTTCATCACATCTAGTGGCATCAAAAGTAATCTTTAAATTACTCATAAACTTTTGTTCAAGTACCGGAATACCTTCTTCTCTTCTACGTTTATGCCCTATTGGATATTCAACTTCAATAGCTTCAGTTGATGAGCCATCGTTAAAGTGGATTTGAATCTTATTTGCTATAGAACGCTTATCAGCCTCATGATATTCAGTAGAGTATCTTTTATCTTCATTAATAATCATTTTTTCTCTAAGCTCATCAACTCTAGGATCGGCTGCTACATCGTCTTCATAGTCTTCAGCTATTAAATCACCCTTAAGGAGCCCAATAGCAACCATATACTGCAAGCAATGATCTCTATCAGCTGGATTATTTAATTGCCCCACCTTAGAAATAATTCTAATTGCTGATTCATGGGTAGTTATTTCAACTGCTTTAATTTCATCCAATCTATCTTTTATTTGTGGATGTAAAGTTACAGCAGCTTCAACTGCAGTTTGAGCATGGAACTCTGCTGGGAAACTAATTTTAAATAAAACATTCTCCATAACATAGCTTGCAAATTCTTGTGGTAATGATAATTGCTCGCCACCAAAAGATACATCCTCAAAACCCCATACTGGTGCTGATAAAACTCCTGGATAACCCATTTCACCAGAAAGAGTAATCATAGCCAATCTAACTGCTCTGCTAGTTGCATCGCCTGCTGCCCAGCTTTTTCTTGAGCCAGCATTAGGAGCATGACGGTAGGTTCTTAAACTTTGCCCATCTACCCAAGCCTGGCTAACAGCATCCTTAATTTGATCTCTTGTACCACCCATTAGTTTGGTAACAACTGCTGTAGAAGCAACTTTTACTAAAACAACATGATCCAGTCCAACTTTATTAAAACTATTTTTAAGAGCCAGTATTCCTTGGATTTCATGGGCCATGATCATAGATTCTAGAACAGTTTTCATAGTAAGAGGTTCTTTACCTTCAGCTATATTTTGCTGTGAAATAAAATCAGTAACAGCCAGGATTGCTCCAAGATTATCTGAAGGATGTCCCCACTCAGCAGCAAGCCAAGTATCGTTATAATCAAGCCATCTGATAATACAGCCAATATCAAACGCACCTTTGATTGGATCTAATTTAAAATTAGTACCTGGAACTCTTACCCCATAAGGAACTGATGTTCCCTCGACAACTGGGCCTAGCATTTTGGTGCAAGCAGGAAATTTTAGGGCTAACAAACCACAGCCAATGGTATCTATAAGACAGTTTCGTGCAGTATCAAGGGCAAGATCTGATTCTATTTCAAAATTAGTAACATAACTGGCTATCTCTGAGATAACAGCGTCATAGCCAGGTCTGATATTTAAATCGACATTAGATGACATAACTTAAGACCTATCTTGTATATCAATCCATTCAGAGCTTTCAACTCCAATGTAATCTGCGCTTGGTCTAATAATTCTATTATTAGCTCTTTGCTCCATACAATGTGCTGTCCAGCCTGATACACGAGACATTACAAAAATAGGGGTAAAGAGTTTTGTGGGAATGCCCATATAGAAATATGCTGGTGCATGGAAGAAGTCAGCATTTGCAAACATTTTCTTTTCATCAGCCATAACTTTTTCTACCTCTTCGGCCACCTGATATAAATCATCATTTTCATGCAATAAAGAGAGCTCTTTAGCATATTCTTTAATAACTGCATTTCTAGGATCACGAATGGAATAAACAGCATGGCCAAAGCCCATAATTTTTTCTTTATTTGCTAACATCTCTAGAATATTAGTTTTAGCTTCGTCTCTTGAAGTCCAATTTTCAATAAG
>Ga0315315_10003738_pt1 | contig 14017 bp, 13 predicted proteins | sample M140m3416metaG_FD_203699 | JGI IMG/M metagenome (GOLD analysis project Ga0315315, IMG submission 203699) | Ammonia-oxidizing marine archaeal communities from Monterey Bay, California, United States - M1 40m 3416 | ecosystem: Environmental > Aquatic > Marine > Intertidal zone | place: USA...
TTTGGTGAGCAAACAGTTTTATGTGGAGGCTTAGTGGAATTAATTAAAAATGGTTTTGAAACTTTAACAGAAGCTGGTTACCCACCAGAGATGGCTTATTTTGAAACTCTACACGAAGTAAAATTAATAGTTGATTTAATATATGAAGGTGGAATTGCAAATATGAATTATTCTATTTCAAACACTGCTGAATATGGTGAATATGTTTCAGGTAAGAGAATTGTTGATAGCAAGACCAAAGAGAAAATGAAAGAAGTGCTCAAAGATATTCAATCTGGCAAGTTTACAAAGCAATGGATGGATGAACATAAATCAGGTCAAAAAAACTTCCTTAAAATGAGGGAGGATTTAGCTAAACATCCAATTGAAAAAGTAGGTAAAGAGCTTCGCGCGATGATGCCTTGGATTGGTAAAAATAAATTGGTCGATAAAGACAAGAATTAGCCCAATCTGACTCCTTAAAAGCTCTTATTGAATACAAAAAAATTTGCATATTCTATCTTTGATTGTATTATGAGAAACTTTTGAATTAACAAAAGTTTAAGTATGAGCGATAAAAATAGAATTATAATTTTTGATACCACTATGCGTGATGGCGAACAATCACCAGGCGCATCAATGAGTTTAGAAGAAAAATTACAAATCTCAAGAGTGTTTGATGAGCTTGGAGTAGATATCATCGAAGCAGGTTTTCCCATAGCTTCTCCGGGAGATTTTGAGGCTGTTACAGAAATAAGTAAGACTTTAAAAAAATCTATTCCTGCAGGATTAGCTCGAGCTACCAAAAAAGATATTGATGCATGTCATGAAGCATTAAAGCATGCAAAAAATTTTAGAATACATACTTTTATTTCTACAAGTCCACTTCATATGAAACATAAGTTAAATAAATCTCCTGAAGAAGTTTTAGGTTCAATAAAAGAAAGTGTCACTTACGCAAGAAAATTTACTGACGATGTTGAATGGTCATGTGAAGACGGAACACGAACAGATATGGATTACATGTGTAAGACAGTTGAGCTTGCAATTAAATGTGGAGCTAAAACTATAAATATTCCAGATACAGTTGGGTATACAGTGCCATCAGAATTTAAAAAAATTATTGAGACTTTGATAAACAAAGTGCCAAATATTGATAAAGCTATTATCTCAACTCATTGTCATAATGATTTAGGATTAGCGGTTGCAAATTCTCTAGCTGGAGTCATGGCCGGAGCAAGACAGATTGAATGTACAATTAATGGAATAGGTGAAAGAGCTGGTAATGCTGCGCTTGAAGAAGTTGTCATGGCAATGAGAACGAGACATGATTTAATGCCTTACACAACTAATATTAATACAAAACTTTTAAGCAAAGCCTCTAAGGTTGTTTCAAACGCAACAGGCTTCCCTGTCCAGTTTAACAAGGCTATAGTCGGCAAGAATGCTTTTGCACACGAGTCAGGTATTCATCAAGATGGAATGTTAAAAAATAGAAACACATATGAAATTATGACACCAGAAAGTGTCGGTGTTAAAAAAACTTCATTAGTAATGGGAAAACATTCTGGCCGACATGCTTTTAGAGATAAGCTGTCTGACATGGGTTACGTAGATGTAACCGATGATATTATTGATACGGCATTTGGAAAATTTAAAATTTTAGCTGATAAAAAAAAACATGTATACGATGAAGATATAGCAGCAATTATTGATGACAGTTTAGTAACAGAAGATAATGTCATAAAATTAAAATCTTTAAAAGTTTTTGCCGGAACTGGAGAACCACAAAAGGCAGAGATGACATTAGAAGTGTATGGTGAAGTTAAAAATGCCACAGAAACAGGAGACGGCCCTGTAGATGCTATATTTAAGTGCATAAAAAATCTTTATCCTCATGATGTTAACTTGCTGTTATATAATGTTCATGCAGTAACTGAAGGGACTGATGCTCAAGCAACTGTAAGTGTAAGAATAGAGGAAAAAGGAAAAACTACAGTTGGTCAAGCAGCTGACACTGATACATTAGTTGCTTCTGCTAATGCTTACTTAAGTGCATTAAATAAATTAATTATAAAAAGAACTAAAACCGCGCCAGATCAAACAATGAGCGCTCAAAACTAGAAAGGAAAATATGTTTAAAGGATTATCAGGTTTATCATCATTATGGTCACAAGATATGGCTATTGATTTGGGAACTGCCAATACATTAGTGGTATTAAAGGAGCAGGGGGTAGTTTTAAATGAACCTTCGGTGGTTGCAGTTATTGAGGATGGAGGTAGAAAATCTGTTTTAGCTGTAGGTGATGAGGCAAAAACAATGTTAGGAAGAACACCAGGAAATATATCTGCAATAAGGCCACTAAAAGATGGTGTTATCGCGGACTTTGTAGTTACAGAAGAAATGATAAAACATTTCATTAAAAAAGTTCACAAAAAAAATGCTTTCGCAAATCCTAGAATATTAATATGCGTTCCCACTGGATCTACTCCGGTAGAGAGAAAAGCTATTCAAGATTCTGCTCTTGCTGCAGGAGCAAGAAAAGTTCAGCTTATTGAAGAACCAATTGCAGCAGCAATAGGAGCAGGTTTGCCTATATCAGAGGCAACAGGATCAATGGTTGTTGATATTGGTGGTGGAACTACCGAAATTGCAGTGATGTCATTAGGAGGCGTTGTTTATTCTAAGTCATTAAGAGTAGCAGGTGATGCATTAGATGGATCAATTATTGCTTATATGAGAAAAAAAATGAATTTAATGATAGGAGACTCAACAGCTGAGAAAATTAAAAAAGAGATAGGAACAGCTATTCCATCATCAAGCAACACGTTTTTAATGAAGGGTAGAGATATCAGATCAGGTACACCAAAGGAAATAGAATTAACAGAAAAAGACGCTTGTGAAGCAATCATGCCAATATTGAATCAGATTTTGGGGGGAATTAAAGAAGCTTTAGAAAATACACCACCAGAATTATCTGCTGATTTAATTGATATGGGGTTAGTATTAACAGGCGGTGGAGCTTTATTAAAAAACATAGATAAATTAATTTCACAAGACACTGGTTTACCAGTAACAATCGCTGATGATCCTTTATCATGCGTTGCGATTGGAACAGGTAGAGCTTTAGAAAATGAAGAATTATTTTCTACTATGTTATCAGAATATTAATTTATTTTAGATCAATAGATGTCAGTAAGTAGAGATGATTTTAGTATAGCTTTTCGTTCAGCTCTTTTACAAAGAGGAGCAAGCCATAAGTTTTCAATTTTATCTCTCATTATAGTAGCGTTAGTAGTTTTCTTTTTAGACGTTTATGGTTTTACTGTGGTTAAAACTGCAAGAAGTTTTATTAATGATGTGGTTTATAGAGTTACTTACTTAGCTTCTGCTCCAACAAGATTATTTCCAGATATAAACCAAGGAATAGTAGGTCATTTTAATTTAAAAAAAGAAAACGAGGAATTAAGAAAGGTAATAGAGCGATACAAAGCACTCGATCTAAATTTAGAATATATATCTAACGAAAATAAAAATTTAAAAAAAGTTTTAGACACGGAAGATGTGACTAGTGTCTCGAATGTAATCCTAGCTAAAGTTTTAGTAGATCGTAACAGTCCATTTCTAAAATCAATAATTATTAATAAAGGAAGCAAAGAAGGCATTATTAAAGGAATGCCTGTTACCCAAAACAGATATTTAGTTGGACGTATAGTTGAGACAAATTATTTATCATCAAGAGTATTATTGCTTAATGATTTAAATAGTCGAATTCCAGTTACATTTGATGAAAAGAGCACCCAAGCAATTTTGACTGGAGGAGGAACACGAACACCCTCACTGTCTTATTTGCCTGAAGACTATCAATTTGTTGAAGGTTTAACTGTATTTGCTTCTGGAAAAGATGGAATTTTTAACGCTGGTACTCCTATTGGAAAAACAAATGAGAATGGAGAGGTAAAATTATTTGTAGATCCAAATCAATTATCTTTCGTAACAGTAAACTTAATTAAACCAAGTAAGGAAATTTTTTAATGGCTAAAGGAAATATATTAAACAAATTATTTGCGTCTGGCCCTTTGTTTTTATTGTATTACTTATCAATAAGCGAAGTTGATACCAATCTAGAAAAATTATTTGAAGTTTTTTCATTAAATTTACAAATCATAATAATTTATTTTTGGATAATAAAACGTCCTAATTTAATGGGAACTGGACATATTTTTTTCGCAGGACTTTTAAATGATGTTGTAATGGGATTCCCTTTGGGTATTAGCTCATTGTCTTATCTCGTAGTTTGTTTTGTTGGTAATTATGTAAGGAATAAAAGTGTAAACACAACGATTGCATCTGACTGGTTCACTTTTTTAATAGCTTTATTGTTTGCTAATTTACTTTTCTTTTCACTGTTGAATAATTTTTCGGAAAACACAATCTCCTACGCAAAAATTGGTTATAACACTTTCTTTACTTTATTTTTGTTCCCAGTTTTTTGGTTTTTATTTCATTTGTATCAATTAAGTTTTATAGGATCTCAAGATGCTTAGTCCTGGTTCAGGTAATACTGTAATTAAATCTAAGTTAATAAGCAGAAGAATGTTCTTAATTACAGCTGCAAAAGCTGCAGTAATGATTGGGTTAGTAGGGAGACTTATATCACTTCAAATAAATCAAGCTACAAAATACAAGTCTTTATCTGATAAAAATAGATTTAGAGAGTGGAAGCTGGCACCTGAAAGAGGTGCAATAAAAGATTTCTTTAACACAGAAATCGCTTCAAACGAACCACTTTATCAAGTTCATTTGGTTCCAGAAAATGCTAAAGATCTAGATAATTTATTCGTCAGGTTAAAAGCAATCTTAAATATAACTGATAAAAAAGTTTCTTATTTAAAAAGAGTTATAAAAAAACAAAAACCCTGGGAACCAGTAATTATTTCTGAAAATTTAGATTGGTCAGATTTTTCAAGAATAAATCTTTTTTTACATGAACTTGAAGGAATAGAACCAATCGTATCTGTTGCAAGAACTTACCCTGACAATTCTTCAGCTCATATTTTAGGTTATGTTTCTCAAATAAGTGCAAAAGATTTAAAAACAAAAGAATATCTTCAAGATTTAGCAGTGCCAGGTATGGCTATTGGAAAAACTGGTTTAGAGAGAAAGCTAGATGAACAAATAATCGGTAAACGTGGTTATCAACGTTATGAAGTTAATGCCTATGGAAAAAGAATTAGAGAAATTAAAATCGATGAAGGACAGGCAGGCAAAAGCTTCAAAACAACTTTAGACTACGAAGTACAAAAATTTACAAATGAACTACTTAAAGATAAAGCAGCTGCCGTATGCGTAATGGACATTTATAATGGAGACATTGTATCTTTAGTTTCATCGCCAACTTTTGAGCCTAACCAATTTGTTCATGGATTAGACAAGGAATATTGGAACAGTTTAATTAAAAATGAAATGAAACCATTAGCCAATAAAGCTTTATCAGGACTATACCCTCCGGGATCAACAATTAAGACTTTAGTAGCTTTAAGCGCTTTAGAAAATAAAATTATAAGGCCATTAGACACATTTAGATGTAAAGGAAAAATAGAACTTTACGGAGAAAAATTTCACTGTTGGGAAAAAGATGGACACGGCATTGTAAATCTTAGAAAGGGGATTCAAAGATCCTGTGATGTTTATTTTTATGAAGTGGCCAGAAAACTTGGTGTTGATCGATTATCGGAAACAGCAAAAAGATTTGGTTTAGGAAAAAAAGTTTTAAACAATTTTATTGAAGAAAGATCAGGAGTAGTGCCAAATACAAAATGGAAGAAAAAATTTATTGGACAAAATTGGTATCTTGGCGAAACTTTACACTCTGGGATTGGACAAGGTTATTTTCAAAGCACACCATTACAATTATGTTTGATGACAGCTCAAATTGCTAACGGTGGATTTGAAATAAAACCAAGAATAATATTTAATGAAAAAAATGATAATTTAAGAAATTATTTAAAACATAAAAATGAAAATCCGAATGAACCACTTCCAACTGACTTATTAGTATCTAATTTTAATTTAAAACCTTTATTCAAAAACCAAGAACATATAAATTTAATTAAAGACGCTATGTTTTCATCTTCTAATGAACCTGGCGGAACTTCTTATAGACACAGATTTGAAAATCCGAAATATACTTTTGCTGGAAAAACTGGATCATCTCAAATTAAAAGATTTTCAGAGGCTCAGCGAGAAGCAGAAGTTAAACAAGAAAGTTTACCTTACAAAGATAGAGATCATGCATTGTTTGTAGCATTTGCACCTTATAAAGATCCGCAATATGCAATAAGCGTTTTGGTTGAGCACGGTGGTTCAGGCGGTAAAGCTGCGGCGCCAATCGCAAAAAAAGTAATTAAAAAAGTTCTTGAGAGACACGAACTTAGAAGAAGCATAAATAATTCCACTGGAGAACCTGTTTAATGTTGCAACCAAGATCGATACAATCTTCACTAAGTATTAGAGACAAAATAAGGTCTCTTGATTTTATTTTAGTAATTTCAATTTTAATTTTAGGAATTATAAGTATGTTTGCAATGTACTCCACTGATGGAGGAGAATTTAAATATCACACAAACAGTCATATTTTAAGATTTTTTGTTTTCTTTGGCATGTTTTTTATCGTTTCATTTATTTCAATTAGATTTTGGCATGAGACAAGTTATTTAATTTATATTGGTGTTTTTATTTTACTTCTTGGAGTTAAGTACTTCGGTTTAACTTCATCAGGTTCAAAAAGATGGTTAGATTTATATTTTATGAATCTGCAGCCATCTGAATTAATGAAAATTGGATTAATTTTATTTCTTGCTAAATATTACCATCGTATTTCAATAGAAAGTATAAATAGCTTTAGGCATCTGCTTTTACCAATTACAGTACTTATTTCACCGGTAATTTTAGTTGCAACTCAACCAGATCTTGGAACATCAATTTTAATTGCGGCAGGAGGTATAATCGTAGCTTGGTTAGCAGGAGTTAAAGCAAAATTTTTTATTATCTCTGGAGTAAGTGTTATTGCTTTGTTACCAGTCGCTATTTCATTTTTGAAACCCTATCAAAAATCAAGAATTTTAACTTTCATAAATCCTGAGAGCGACCCATTGGGTGCCGGCTATCAAATTATTCAATCAAAAATTGCTATAGGCTCTGGTGGATTATTTGGTAAAGGTTTTTTAAACGGTTCTCAAAGTTATCTCGACTACTTACCCGAAAAACATACTGACTTCATTTTCACTCTTTTTTCAGAGGAATTTGGTTTTTTTGGATCGCTATTTATTTTACTTCTTTATACATTAATTATTTCTCGAATTATTAAAATTGGCAATATAACTCGAAGTAACTTCGGTAAATTATATTGCTATGGTTTTGCTACAGCATTTTTTATATACGTTGTCGTTAATATGATGATGGTTTTAGGTTTACTACCTATAGTGGGATCTCCATTACCTATTATGTCATATGGTGGTTCTTCTATGATGGCAACCATGCTGGGGCTTGGAATAGTGATGTCTTGTAAGGTATATAAAGATGTTCCAGTGAATTAAAACAAACCTAAAATGATCAAATTAAATTTAAATTATAACTTGTATATTATTCTAATAGGTGGTTAGTTATTAAAATAAATATGTTTGGTGATAAAAAAATTAAAATTAAAGACTCTGAGAGATCGTTAATAAGCGAAACTGTGAGCATTGAAGGCACAATAAATAGTTCGGGTGCCATTGATGTTGCTGGTTTAGTCAAGGGCCCAGTGTACTCAAAAGAATTAATCGTAAGAGAAACAGGTTCTATTACCGGATCTATCGAAGCAGATGATGTAGAAATTCATGGTCATCTTGACGGAAAAGTTTCTGCCCAAAATATTGTTATAGGGGCAACTGGAACTATTAAAGGTGATATCGAGTTTGGTAGCAACTTAAGAACTGAAAATGGTGCAGACATTGATGGCTACATAAAAAAGACTAATAGCTCAAAATCTAAATTATCGGGAGACTTTCTATTTAAGAAAAAAGACAAGAAAGATACACCCGAGACAGAAGAAAGACCTGACGTAGTAAACAATAAAGAAGCAATCGCCTAATCTACCGCACTACTATTTCTCTTTACATTGCAATATAATTTCTTTGTGGAAAATTATAAATGCAAGTCTGTAGGAATTATTGGTTCAGGTATACAAGGCGTATGCACAGGGCTTCAGTTAATAAAAAAAGGTATTCCAGTTACCATCTTTGACAGACACGATCCTCTATCGAATGAATTTAAAGCCGCGTCTTACGGAAATGCAGGTCATTTTTCTCCCTATGCAGTTTTACAGTTCAATCGTCCAGATGTTTTAAGCGATGTTCCAAAAATGCTAGTAAGTTCTTACGGCCCCTTAGCATTAAAATGGAGCTACATGCCTAAAATGTTTAATTGGTTTTTACACTATTTTAAGAATTGTAATAAAAAATCCATGATGCATACAGCCAAGCACATGCATCAGATTTTAAGTTTATCAAATGATGCATATGAAGAAATTTTTCAAGAAATAGATACAACTGGTTTAATTGAAAAGAAAGGTATCATTTACATTTGGACTAATAAAAATCTTAAAAGCCGAAAATTAGAAATTAAAGTTCGAAATGAATTGGGTATAGAACAAAAACTTTTAACTCAAAAAGAAGTTTTAGAATTAGAGCCAAATCTGCAACCTGTATTTGATGCTGGAGTGATTTACGAGAGCGCTATGCATGCAAGAGATCCCCATGGTATTTTAAAGAAAATTTTTGAACTTTTTTTACAGAGAGGTGGAAAATTTATTCAGTCAAATGTGAAGGCATCCGAGCAAATAAACATAGATCAAACTGTAATTAAAACAGAGAGTGAAGATTATAAATTTGAAAAAACAGTAATAGCTTCAGGGGCTTTTTCGAAGCATTTAACAGATCAACTTGGTGAAAATATACCTTTAGATACTGAAAGGGGTTATCATGTGCATTTTAAAGATAAAGACCACTTAATTCAAAGACCAGTAATATTTCTAGATAGAGGTTTTGGTATGACCCCAATGAATCAAGGTTTAAGAGCAGTTGGAACTGTAGAATTAGGGGGGTTAAATAATCCTCCATCTAAAAAAAGAATTGAATATATTATTAAATGTGCAAAAGAACTTTTACCTGATCTTGGTAAACATGAGGATGAATGGTTAGGTTTTAGACCAACTCTTCCTGATTTCTTGCCTATCTTAGGACCCTCATTGAAAAATAAAAATATTATTTATGCATTTGGACATCAGCATTTAGGCTGGACTTTGGGTGCAGTTACAGGCAAAATTATCTCAAAAATAGTTGCAGGAGAAAAAACTAATTTAGATTTAACTCCATACAGCTCAAAAAGATTTAATTAGGAATTATTTGTCAAAAAATTATATAGCTTATTCTTTTCTAACTTTAGCAGCTTTATTTTGGTCAGGAAATTTTATTATCGGTAAATTTGCGACTTTATTTGAAATCCCACCACTAACTCTAAATTTTTTTAGATGGGTCATGGTATGGTTTATATTGATACCTTTTACAATTAAAGAAATTTTAGCTAAGAGAAACTATATTAAAGAAAACTTTTTGGTAATAAGTTTTATGGGCATATTAACAATTAGTACTTTTAATTCAGTCGTCTATTTTGCCTTAAACTATACGCAAGTAATAAATGCAGTTTTAATGTTAGCAGCAATCCCCCCAACGATAATTATTTTTTCATCAATTATGAATATTGAAAAAACAAATATATTTCAAATATCTGGATTAATCTTATCAATATTTGGAGTAGGAACAATTATTTCAAATGCAGACATTCATAAAATAATTTCTTTAAGTTTTAATAAAGGTGATATATGGATGCTAGTTTGTGTTTTAAGCTGGTCGTTATATTCGACGTTACTTAAAAAAAGCAAGCTTGAACTATCTCAATTTTCTTTAATCCAAACAATGGTTACCGTCGGATTAATATTTTTGTTTCCACAATTTCTATACGAACAATCGATTGGATTAGACATAAAAATAAATAAAGCTTTTATCTTTATTTTGATTTATGTAGTTATCTTTCCCGCGATTGCAGCATATTATTGTTGGCAGAAAGCTATTGAACTCATAGGACCCAATAGATCGTCTATGTTTATTCAGCTAATGCCACTTTTCAGTGCATTGATGGCAATAATAATTTTTAAAGAAAAATTTCAATTCTATCATTTTATTGGAGCAACTTTTATAATTTCTGGTATTTATTTATCAAATAAAAAAATCCAATGATTAAAGTGGCAGTAATAGATGATTATCAAAATGCTTTTCAACAGATCGTTGAAACTGAAAAATATAAAGATAAATTTGATTTTAAAGTTTTTAATGAACCTTTTGTAGATGAAAAAGAAGCTGCAGTTGAACTAGAAGATTTTGAAGCCTTATTTATCATGAGAGAAAGAACGCCAATTACGAAGACCTTGATAGAAAACTTGCCTAAATTAAAATACATTATGACCTCTGGAATGAGAAATAAAGCGATTGATTTAGAAACAACAAAGAATAAAAATATTATTGTTTGTGGTACAGAAATTAATTCTAATCCTGCAGCAGAAGTCACTTGGGCTTTAATTCTAGGACTTTATCGAAACATGAAACAGGAAATTGACAATATGTTTCAAGGTTATTGGCAAACAACAATTGGCTTTGAATTAAAAGGTAAAATGTTAGGTTTAATAGGTCTTGGTAAAATCGGAACTCAAGTAGCAAAAGTTGCTAAAGCCTTTGGTATGGAAGTTTGTGCATGGAGTGAAAATTTAAACTTATCTCATGCAAATGAAGTTGGTGTATTACCTATGAGTAAGGAAGATTTACTTAAAAATTCAGATATAATCTCAATTCATCTAGTTTTAGGCGATAGATACAAAAACTTAATTACAAAAAAAGAGATAGAAATGATGAAAAAAACGAGTGTTTTAATTAATACTTCCAGAGGTCCTATTATAAACGAAAGTGATTTAGTTGAAGCTCTAAAAGACGAAAAGATAGCTGGAGCTGGTTTAGATGTTTTTGATCAAGAGCCTTTACCACAAGATCATAAATTAAGATTCCTTCCCAATGCTCTATTATTGCCTCACATCGGCTACGTTACTGCTGAAAATTATTCAAAATTTTATTTGCAAATGATAGAAAATCTTGAAAGTAGCCTTAAAAACAAGCCTTTAAGAATAATCTCATAGATAAGCTCTTCCATTATAGGTTGTATTAGATATAAACTCATAATGAGTGATTCGATTTGTTTTATATTAGACAGATCTGTGCTTAAACATGGAGGGAAATATAAAAGGGAGTATGAAAAAAATATTTGGTCTTTTGATCACATTATTATTGTTAAATGGTTGCGCTGAGTCGGTTGCACTATTAGGAACAGCTGGTAGCGCATCAAGTGGAAAAATTTTTCAATCTTCTTTAAATACTGCAGTGAGTTACGGAGTTAAAAAGCAAACAGGAAAAACTCCTTTAGAGCACGCCATAGCTTATGCAGAGGAAAAAAATCCAGAGAAAAAGAAAGAACCTTGCCTATCTTTTCTAGAAAAAACTAATTCGGAAATTTGTACGATTGTAAAAAAGCAATTAAATTTGACTAAATCTAAAATTTTAAACACTTCCAGAGATAAATCTCTTAATGACCTAAGTTCATCAATACAACCTAACATATATAAAAAGTTTAAAATTAAGTATTTAGATTAATTATTAAGAAAAGAAAACCTCAGGTAGAAAACTAAAGAAATAACTATCATAAGTTGTTCTTGATAAAATTTGCAAAAATTATAATTATCTTTTTTTTATAGTTAAATCAGTTATACAAAAATCAAAATATATTATGAAAAAGATATTTGGTCTTTTGGCCACATTAGTATTGTTAAATGGATGTGTTGAGTCAATTGCTTTGCTAGGCACTAGCGCGCAAAATGGAAAAATTTTTCAATCTTCCTTAAATTCAGCTTTAAATTACGGAGTTAAAAAGCAAACAGGAAAAACTCCTTTAGAGCACGCCATAGCTTATGCAGAGGAAAAAAATCCTGAGAGAAAACAAGACACCTGCATCTCCTCTATTGAAAGAACTAGATCTGAATTCTGCACAGTTGCAAAAAAACAAATATCTTCAACAACTACTGTGTTAAAAAAGAAGACATCTGAAATTGTTCAAAAATATCCAAAAGAGCTTGGTATTTCTATAAAAGCTAAAATAAAAAAACAAACATCTTTAATTGAAAATATAGCTAAAAAATCAATTATCTATAATAGAAGGTAACCCCAAATTCTTCCACCCAGGATCTTGACCATTTCCGCTAAATCCATCGGAGACATTTAAAGCATCATAACCTTCACCGGCTAAAAGATTAGCAGCAACAATTGATCTACCTCCTGCTGCACACATTACAAGTACTTGATCTTGTTTATCTATACTTTGTTTAACATTATCTAAAAAACTTGGATCTTGCGAAATAGTTATGAAGAAAGATTTAATACCAAGATCTTTTGTATCGGGTTTGCCAACTCTGCTCCATTCATCCGCTGTCCTTACGTCAAGTAAAACAGTTTTTGGATTATTTGTTATAAATTCTTTTATGTCTGATGATTTAATTTGTTTAATCATTGAGTGGCCCCAATATAAATAATTGGGACCACTAAATCAATTATTAAGCAGCTAACGCTTGTTTAATGTCAGCAATGATATCATCTGGGTGCTCGATACCAATCGACAATCTAACATAACCTGGCGTTACACCTGCTGCAGCTAACGCAGCATCATCTAACTGACTGTGCGTTGTAGTAGCTGGATGAATTGCTAGACTTCTAGCATCACCAATATTAGCAACATGATATAACATCTTTAAGTTGTCGATGAACTTAGCACCTGCTTCTTTTGTACCAACATCCATTCCGACTAAAGAACCATATCCACCTTGCATATATTTTTTAGCTCTTTCTTTAATCTCACCTTGGTGGTTAGTAGGGTAGATTACATTCTTAACTTTCTTTTGTGTTTCTAAGAAAGACACAACTTTTTCTGCATTACTGCAGTGTTGTTTCATTCTAAGAGCAACAGTTTCCAAACCTTGAATGATTTGGAAAGCATTAAATGGACTTAAAGGAGCACCTAAGTCTCTTAGTAAAACCACTCTTGCTCTAATCACAAAAGGAATGTTAGCTCCTGTTAATTGAGGAACTGCATCTGCCCATATTGCACCACCATAACTTTGATCTGGTTCATTTAATAATGGTTGTCTTTTTCTGTCTTTAATCCAGTCAAAGTTTCCCCCATCAACAATGATTCCACCAATTGATGTTCCGTGACCACCAATATATTTAGTCAAAGAGTGCATTACGATTGCAGCTCCATGAGCTAATGGTTTACAAATTACTGGTGAAGCTGTGTTATCGATAATTAAAGGAATACCTTTTTTTCTACCGATGTCTGCAACTTCCTTAATTGGGAATACACGAAGATAAGGATTTGGACAAGACTCACCATAGTAAGCTCTCGTTTTATCGTCAGTAACTTTTTCAAAGTTTTTAGGATCCGCAGGATCTGCAAATCTAACTTCAATACCTTGTTGTCTTAAAGTATTTTTAAATAAGTTTACTGTACCTCCGTATAAGTCAGTTGAAGCAACTATATTATCTCCTGCTTGTGCTAAGTTTTGAATGCACATTGCCGATGCTGCTTGACCTGATCCCACAGCACATGCTGCAACACCACCTTCTAAAGCGGCAACTCTTTTCTCTAGCACATCAACCGTTGGGTTCATGATACGTGTATAAATGTTACCAAATTCCTTAAGACCAAATAAATTTGCAGCTGTTTCTGCATCCTTAAATTGGTAAGAAGTTGTTTGATAAATTGGAACTGCTACTGACGTTGTAGTTGGATCACTTCTGTAATCACCACCATGTAAGCCAATAGTTTCCGGATGTTTAAAATCAG
>Ga0315315_10003740_pt1 | contig 14012 bp, 8 predicted proteins | sample M140m3416metaG_FD_203699 | JGI IMG/M metagenome (GOLD analysis project Ga0315315, IMG submission 203699) | Ammonia-oxidizing marine archaeal communities from Monterey Bay, California, United States - M1 40m 3416 | ecosystem: Environmental > Aquatic > Marine > Intertidal zone | place: USA...
ACGAAATTAAATAAATTGGACTCCTCGGTAAAGGTTATTTCTCTAAGCAGAAATTTTGGATATCAAAATGCGATACTTGCAGGTCTCAAATATACTAGCAATGATTATGTCTGTGTTATAGATGGAGACTTACAAGATCCACCAGAAATAATTTCTGAATTTATAAATAAAATTAAAGATGGTTACGATGTAGTTTATGGAATTAGAAAAAAAAGAGATTCGACTTTATTAAAAAAGATTTGCTACAAAATATTTTACGAAATTTATACTAAATTTAGTGAAATTGATGTACCTAAACAAGTAGGAGAATTTTGTTTAATGAAAAGGAAAATAGTTAATATAATAATATCTCTTAAGGAAAAAAATATTTTTTTACGTGGTCTTAGATCTTGGACCGGATTTAAACAAACTGGAGTAGAATTTGATAGACTTAAAAGAAATGCAGGAAAAGCGAAATTTTCTTTTTTGTCATCATTTATTTTGGCTATAGATGGTATAGTCTCTTTTTCCTTAGTTCCCTTAAGAGCTATATTAATTACTGGAATAATTTCAACTTTAATTTTATTTTTCTATTTTGTTCTAATTTTATCAGTAAAACTATTTTACGAATTTGGAATTATCTCAACAGATTTATTAGTAATGCCAAAAGGGCTTACGATAACAAACTTATTAATAATATTTTTTATGAGTTTAATTCTTTTAATGCTGGGTATCATCGGAGAATATATTGGAAAAATTTATTTTGAGGTGAAAAAAAGACCTAATTATATTATAGATAAAATAATCGAATAATGGTGCCCTCACACGGACTCGAACCGCGAACCTATTGATTACAAATCAATTGCTCTACCAATTGAGCTATGAGGGCTAGCGTGTTATTTAAAATAAATAATAACAAAACTCAATACAAATAATAATTTATCTGTTTTTTTTAAGTATATAGTTAATATGATGACAGACAATAGATACTGTATTAGCAATATTCAAACTTTCTATAGTCTTATTTATCTTAACCTTAAATTGAAAATCTGATTTAATTAAAGTATTTTTGCGTAATCCAAAACCCTCAGAACCAAACAAAAGAATATTTTTTCCTTTCCAATCATTTTCTGTAAAATCTTTCTTAGCAGATGCGTCAAAAGCACTAATCCAAAAACCTTTGGACTGTAAATATTTTAATGAAGTGTTTATATTTGAGACCTTAAATATATTAATATGTTCTGCACCTCCACTTGCACTTCGATAGAGAAGTTTACTTTTAGAGGGAAAAGATCTTTCTTTAACAATAATACCATCAATATAAAAAGAAGCTGCACTTCTCAATATTGAACCAATATTTCTTGGATCTGAAACTTCTTCCAAGGCAATAAAGTTCAAGTTATCTTTTTCACTTTCATCAACAAAATTTTTTAAAGATAATTCTTCTAAATGCTCAACTTCTGCTATTAAACCTTGATGAGATATTTCATCTCTACCACATAAATTATCAAGCTCTTTTCTTGATTTATAAAAAACATGAACATTTTTAAGCAAATTTAAAGCTTGATTTTCTTTATTGATATTTTTTTGAGCATCCTCAGTCAAAAAAACCCTTTCAATTTTTCTATTAGGGTTTTTAAGCGCTTCAGTGACAGCATGTTTGCCAACGATAAAAAAGGTTGTTTTTTTCATAATTTTAAAGAATTTTTTCAAATAAGTAGCATATTTTAAAGCAAAATGATTTATTGCATTTAATCTATAAATGCTTATAAAAACGCTTGTTGTTAAATACTTTTTAAGTTAGGGGGTATCCCTAGGAATAAAATAAGGAGGGGTACCAAAGCGGTCAAATGGGGCGGGCTGTAAACCCGTTGCCTTCGGGCTTCGAAAGTTCGAATCTTTCCCCCTCCACCAAACTTAAATTGTTTTAACAATTAAGGGCGTGTTAAGTTTGGATTTTGCGGGTGTAGTTCAATGGTAGAACGCTAGCCTTCCAAGCTGGATGTAAGAGTTCGATTCTCTTTACCCGCTCCAAAATTTAAAGTTAAACTAAATATAAAGTGAGGAAAAAATAAAATGTCTAAAGAAAAGTTTCAGCGAACAAAACCGCATTGTAATATTGGTACAATCGGACACGTCGACCATGGTAAAACAACTTTAACTGCAGCTATTACAAAAGTATTATCAGAAGCTGGAGGATCAAGTAGTGCAAATTTTGTTGCTTATGATCAAATTGATAAAGCACCTGAAGAAAAAGAAAGAGGTATTACTATCTCCACAGCACACGTTGAGTATGAAACTGAAAAAAGACATTATGCTCACGTTGATTGTCCCGGCCACGCTGATTATGTAAAAAACATGATTACAGGCGCAGCGCAAATGGATGGAGCAATATTAGTGGTCAATGCCGCAGACGGACCGATGCCACAAACTAGAGAACATATTTTGTTAGCTCGTCAAGTTGGAGTTCCTGCTATTGTAGTTTTCTTAAATAAGATAGATACAGTTAAGGATAAAGAACTAGTTGATCTTGTTGAAGAAGAAATAAGAGAACTTTTAACTTCATACAAATTTCCAGGCGATAAAATTCCAATTGTAAAAGGATCAGCTTTATCTGCTGTTGAAGGTAAAGATGAGGAATTAGGAAAAAAAGCTATAATGGAATTAATGAAAGCTGTTGATGAAACAATACCACAACCTGACAGACCAAAAGATAAACCTTTCTTAATGCCAGTTGAAGATGTTTTTTCTATTTCAGGAAGAGGTACAGTAGTAACAGGTAGAGTAGAATCAGGTGTTGTAAAAGTTGGAGAAGAAATTGAAATAGTTGGAATAACAGACACTAAAAAATCAGTTTGTACTGGAGTTGAAATGTTTAGAAAACTTTTAGATAGTGGTGAAGCTGGAGATAACATTGGTGCGTTATTAAGAGGTGTAGAAAGAGATGACGTTCAAAGAGGTCAAGTTCTTTGTAAACCAGGATCAATAACTCCACATACTGAATTTGAATGCCAGGCTTATATTTTAAAAAAAGAAGAAGGAGGAAGACATACACCTTTTTTTACAAAGTATAGACCTCAATTTTATTTCAGAACTACTGATGTAACTGGTGAAGTGACTTTACCTTCAGGAACAGAAATGGTTATGCCAGGTGACGATGGAAAATTTACTGTAAAATTAATTACTCCGATTGCAATGAACGATAATTTAAATTTTGCGATAAGAGAAGGTGGTAAAACGGTTGGAGCTGGAGTAGTTACTAAAATTTTAAAGTAAACACTTAGGAGCGTAGTTCAATTGGTAGAGCGCCGGTCTCCAAAACCGGAGGTTGTGGGTTCGAGTCCCTCCGCTCCTGCCAAAAAAAAGATTAAAATTTATGAAAAATCCATTAAAATTTATTCAAGAAGTTAAGCAAGAAACTTTTAGAATAACCTGGCCAACAAAAAAAGATACTATGACAGGTGCATTAATGGTATTTGGTCTAGCTACTTTAGCGTCAATTTTTTTTCTAATTTTAGATCAAATATTAAGATTTTTACTTAATTTAATATTAACAATTAGTTTTTAAAATGAATTGGTATATTGTTCAGGCTTACTCTGGTTTCGAAAAGAAAGTAGTCGAGACAATTAAAGATGAGTTAAAAAGACATAAATTAGGCGATAAACTTGAAGAAATATTAGTTCCAACACATCAAGTTACAGAGGTTAAAAAAGGAAAAAGGACTAAAAGAGAGAAAAAATATTTTCCAGGCTATGTTTTGATTAAAATTGAATTAAGTAAACAAATATACCATTTAATCAAAAATCTTCAAAAAGTCAGTGGTTTTTTGGGTTCTCAAGACAAACCTACACCTATTACAGACGCTGAAATACAAAGAATAATGGGGCAGGTTTCAGAAAGTGCAATTAATCAAAAAAGTGGTATAAGTTTCGAGATTGGAGAAAAAGTAAAAGTTTGTGACGGACCGTTTGCTTCTTTTACTGGCTTGATCGAAGAAATTGACGAAGAAAAACTTAGATTAAAAGTTTCAGTATCAATTTTTGGAAGAGCTACTCCCGTTGATTTAGAGTTTAACCAAGTGGAAAAAAATTAAGATGGCTAAAGAAATTACAGGATATGTAAAATTACAAATTAAAGGAGGCCAAGCGAACCCTGCACCTCCAGTAGGTCCTGCTCTTGGTCAAAGAGGAATTAATATCATGGAATTTTGTAAAGCTTTCAATGAAAAAACAAAAGCTTTCATGGGCAAACCTGTTCCAGTAGTTATAACGGTTTATAAAGACAAAAAATTTGATTTCATTATTAAATCTCCACCAGCATCTCACTTTATAAGAGAGGCAGCTAAATTAAAAAGTGGATCCAAAGAACCAGGAAGAGTGGTAGCTGGCTCAATTACGATGAAGCAAGCAGAGAATATTGCTAAAGAAAAAATGAAAGATTTAAATGCCTTTGATATAAAAGAAGCTACAAAAATTATTTGTGGATCAGCTAGGTCAATGGGAATAGAGGTAAAAGATTAATGAAAAAAAGATCTAAAAGATATAAAGATATTTTAAAAAATATTGTTAAGGATAAAAAAATCGAATTAAAAGATATTTTCGACCTTGTAAAAAAAACTTCTACAGCAAAATTTGATGAGTCTATTGACATCTCAATGAGAATTAATCTTAAGCAATCCAAAGGAGGAGATTTTAATTTAAGAACAGTAATCAAACTTCCAAATGGTTCAGGCAAAAGTTTTAAAGTAGCGGTTCTATGTGAATCTGATAAATTAGAGGAAGCAAAAAAAAGTGGAGCGGAAATCTACGGTAGTGAGGATTTGCTAGAAAAAATTTCTTCTGGAAAGTTTTCTTTCAATAAATTGATATGCACACCAGGTATGATGGCTAAATTAGGAAAACATGGAAAAGTGCTAGGTCCCAAAGGTTTAATGCCTAATCCTAAATTAGGAACTGTCTCTAACGACATTACTAAAGCAGTTACCGATATTAAAAATGGCTTAGTTGAAATAAAAAATGATAAAGATGGTAATGTATCTTCTACAATAGGAAGAAAAAGTTTTAGTAACGAAAATTTATTAAAAAACTATAACCATTTTATAGAAAATATAAAAAAAGAAAGACCTGATGCAATGAAAGGTGAACTAATTAAGAATGTGTTCATCACTTCTTCAATGGGTGTATCTTATAAGGTTACAGGTAGGAAATAATTATTATGATGAATAAAGAAAACAAAAAAATTTATATAGAAAACATGAAAAAAGAGTTTTCTTCCAATGAGTCTGTTATGATCGCTCAATACCAGGGATTGAATGTTGTTGAGTTAGACACTTTAAGAAAAGAATTACGTGAAAAAGGTATTTTATTTAAAGTAACAAAAAATCGAATTACAAAACTAGCTATTAAAGACTCACCAGTGAAAGACCTAGAAAAATACTTTAAAGGTCCTACAGCAACCGCCTTATCATCGGATCCTATAACAGCTGCAAAGATATTAACTAAATTTGCAAAAACTAATGACAAGTTAAAAATTATTGCTGGATTTATGGATGGCAAGGTTTTAGATGAAAAAGAAGTGGCTATAATCGCCACACTACCTTCTTTAGAAGAGGCAAGAGCTCAAATTGTGGGTATTTTGGCTACACCAGCACAAAAATTAGTGAGTATTTTACTTGCACCTGGCTCAAAAATTGCTAATTTAGCGCGCGCAAAGAGTTTAAAAAATTAATTCATAGGATTCAAAATGGCAGATTTAAATAAAATAATAGAAGAGTTATCAACTTTAACAGTTGTGGAAGCAGCAGAACTTTCAAAACAACTTGAAGAAAAGTGGGGTGTAACAGCAGCAGCTCCAGTAGCAGCAGCAGCTCCAGGAGCAGCAGCTCCAGCAGGAGAAGAAAAATCAGAATTTAATGTTTTTCTTACAGCTGCAGGCGATAAAAAAATTAATGTAATTAAAGAAGTAAGATCAATTACGGGCTTAGGTTTAAAAGAAGCTAAAGATTTAGTTGAAGCAGCACCTAAAGAAGTTAAAGCAGGCGTTGCCAAAAAAGATGCAGAAGAGATGAAGAAAAAACTTGAAGCTGCAGGTGCTAAAGTAGAATTAAAGTAAATTAAAATTGTTTGTTGTTTGTTAAAGGTAAAAAACTTTAACAAATTTATTGTTATTAATGGAATTATCTTTTACTCAAAAGAAAAGCATAAGAAAAAGCTTCGGTAAACTTGTTGAAGGTTTATCAATCCCAAATCTTATAGAAGTACAAAAAAATTCTTATAACGAATTTTTATCCTCACAATCTTTCTTCGCTGCACAAAAAGAACTTACAAAAGGTATAGAAAAAACTTTTAAAAGTATTTTTCCAATAGAAGATGGAACCGAAAAATCTACTTTAGAATATATCGATTACAAATTGGAAAAACCTAAATTTGATGTTTTAGAATGTAAACAAAGAAGCCTGACATACTCAGCTTCTCTTAAAGCTAACTTAAGACTAGTTGTTTATGAAATAGATCAAGAAAATAATACAAAGCAAATCCTTTCAGCAAAAGAACAAGAAGTTTTTATTGGAGAACTTCCGTTAATGACGGCAAGTGGAACTTTTGTTATTAATGGTGTGGAAAGAGTTGTTGTAAATCAAATGCACAGAAGCCCAGGTGTTTTCTTTGATCATGATAAAGGTAAAACTCATTCAAGTGGAAAACTTTTGTTTAATTGCAGAATTATTCCTGGTCGTGGTTCATGGTTAGATTTTGAATTTGATCCTAAAGATATTTTATTTTTTAGAATAGATAGAAAAAAGAAGCTTCCGGTTACAACAATTCTTTATGCTTTAGGTTTACAAAGAAACGAGATTATAAATAATTTTTATTCAATAGCAAAATATAATTATGATCGAGTAAATAAGATGTGGTCAACAAAATTTATCCCAGAAAATTATAAAAGACCAGTTAAATTATCACATGACATAATTGATGCGAAAACTAATAAAAAACTATTATTAAAAGGTAGCAAATTAAATTTTATCATAGCAAAAAAATTAGCTGAAAAAAATCTTAAAGATATTTTTATTACTAATGAAGAAGTTATTGGAAAGTACACTGCAAGTGATATTAAAAGTAAAAATGGTGATTTGATAATTAATTCTGGCCACGATATTCTCGAAGAAAAATTAAATCAATTATTATCTGAAGATATAAATAATTTAGAAATTGTAGAAATTGATCCGATTAACAAAGGTCCTTATTTGTTGGAAACACTTAAAGTTGATAAAAACACTAATAAAGCAGATGCTTTAAATGACATATATAAAGTATTAAGACCAGGTGAAGCTCCTACAATTGAAATAGCAGAACAAATATTCAAAAATCTTTTTTTTAATAATGAAAGGTACGATTTATCTGAAGTGGGTAGAGTAAAATTAAACTCCAAATTAAATTTAGATCAAAATGATAAAAAAACAACATTAGATAAAAATGACATACTTTCGATAATCCAATTTATGCTTGGTTTAAGAGACGGAAAAGGAGATGTTGATGATATTGATCATTTAGGGAATAGAAGAGTTAGATCAGTAGGTGAATTAGTAGAAAATCAGTTTAGAATTGGTTTATTAAGAATGGAAAGAACTGTTAAAGAAAAAATGTCTACTTTTCTTGAGATAGAATCTGCAATGCCTCAGGATTTAGTGAACGCAAAACCAATTACAACATCATTGAAAGATTTTTTTGCAACCTCTCAATTATCTCAGTTTATGGATCAAACTAATCCACTATCAGAAATTACTCACAAAAGAAGAGTTTCAGCTTTAGGGCCTGGTGGACTTACTAGAGAGCGAGCTGGATTTGAAGTAAGAGATGTTCACCCAACACACTACGGCAGAATATGTCCTATAGAAACGCCTGAGGGTCCAAATATTGGTTTGATAAATAGTTTAGCTACTTATTGTAGGGTTAATAAATTTGGTTATATAGAAAGTCCTTATAAAAAAGTTAATAACGGCAAGGTAACAGATGAAATCATTTATTTATCAGCGATAGAAGAAGAAAAATTTACAATCGCACAGGCAAACTCGACTATAAATAAAGATGGTACATTTGAAGAAGAACTAGTCGCTTGTAGAAAAAATTTAAATTTTCAATTAGCTAATAGAGAAAGTATAGATTTTATTGATGTTTCACCTAAACAATTAGTTTCAGTAGCAGCTGCTCTAATTCCATTTTTGGAAAATGATGATGCAAATAGAGCGTTAATGGGTTCAAATATGATGAGACAAGCAGTACCGCTATTAAAACCTGAGTCGCCATTAGTTGGAACAGGAATTGAGTCAGATGTAGCACTTGACTCTGGAGTAACCATTGTTGCTAAAAGAGATGGTATTGTGGATAAAATTGATGGAAAAAGAATTGTTGTTAATGTTACTAATGTTAAAGACTTATCCCAATCAGGTGTAGATATTTATAATTTATCAAAATTTAAAAGATCTAATCAAAATACTTGTATTAATCAAAAACCATTAGTAAAAGTCGGAGATTTAATAAAAAAAGGAGACATAATTGCTGACGGACCAGCAACAAAACTTGGAGAACTCGCTCTAGGTAAAAATGTAACTGTAGCTTTCATGCCTTGGCAAGGGTATAATTTTGAAGACTCAATCTTAATTTCAGAAAGATGTGTTACAGATGATGTGTTTACTTCGATTCACATCGAAGAATATGAGTCTATGGCTAGAGACACAAAATTAGGAGCTGAAGAAATTACGAGAGATATACCTAATGTTAGCGAAGAAAGTCTAAGAAATTTAGATGAATCAGGAATTGTTTATGTCGGGGCTGAGGTAAAACCAGGTGATATATTAGTTGGTAAAGTAACACCAAAGAGTGAGACTTCATCTAGTCCAGAAGAAAAGTTATTAAGATCAATTTTTGGAGAGAAAGCTACTGATGTTCGTGACTCATCTTTAAAATTAAAATCAGGTGGATCTGGAGTGGTTATTGATGTTAGAGTTTTTAATCGTCACGGAATTGAAAAAGATGAAAGATCAATTGCGATCGAAAGATCAGAAATTGAATTAGTTCAAGAAGATAAAAAAGTTGAAGAAGAAATTTTAAATAGAAACATTAAATCTCGAGCGGAAGAACTTCTTAAAAATCAAAAAATTTCCAAACCTTATAAAGAAATGAAATCAGGGATAACTTTACTTGAAAATGATCTAAAAAATATGAATTTGAAAGATATTTGGAAGTTATCTTTTAGCGATAATTTGATTGAAGAAAATATGCTGAAATTAAAAAAACAATTTGATAACGCTTCTGAAGATATCAAATTAAGATTCGAAGATAAAGTAGTAAAAATTAAGCAAGGTGATGATTTACTTCCAACTGTAATGAAAGTAGTCAAAGTGTTTGTGGCTGTAAAAAGAAGATTAATGCCAGGAGATAAAATGGCTGGAAGACACGGAAACAAGGGAGTGGTCAGCAAGATTGTTCCGGTAGAAGATATGCCTTATATGGAAAATGGTAAAGCCGTGGATATTGTTTTAAATCCGCTAGGTGTTCCAAGTAGAATGAACGTTGGGCAAATTTTAGAGACACATTTAGGATGGGCGTGCTCAGAATTAGGTGAACAAATTAAGGAATATTTAAAAGATTTTGAAAATAAAATAATTGATATTAAAGAAAAATTAAAAAATATTTATGGAAAAGATTATTTTGAGAAAGTGATTTCTAAGTTAGACAAAAAAGAAATACTAGAGTTAGTTGAAAATATTTCGCAAGGACTTCCTATAGCAACTCCAGTTTTTGACGGGGCATCAACATCTGACATAAGTTCAATGCTTGATTTATCGAAATTACCTAACAGCGGTCAAACAAACCTATGGAACGGTATTACTGGAGAGAAATTTGATCGACCTGTAACTGTAGGAATTATATATATGTTAAAACTAAACCACTTAGTTGAAGATAAAATCCATGCTAGATCAACAGGTCCTTACAGTTTAGTTACTCAACAACCTTTAGGAGGTAAAGCTCAGTTAGGAGGTCAAAGATTTGGAGAAATGGAAGTCTGGGCCTTAGAAGCTTATGGAGCTTCATATACTCTACAAGAAATATTGACTGTTAAATCAGATGACGTAGCAGGCCGTACCAAAGTATATGAAACTATTGTTAAAGGTAACAATAACTTTGAATCAGGCGTACCAGAGTCATTTAATGTTTTAATTAAAGAAATTAGAGCATTAGGATTAAATATAGAATTAAACTAAATGGAAAAAAATCTAACTAAAAATTTTCAAAATAATGTTGTTCCAGAAAATAATTTTGGCAGTATAAAAATTACTCTAGCGAGTCCTGAAAAAATTAAATCTTGGTCATTTGGTGAAATTAAAAAACCAGAAACTATTAATTATAGAACATTTAGACCTGAAAAAGACGGTCTTTTTTGCTCTAGAATATTTGGACCTGTTAAAGATTACGAATGCCTATGTGGCAAATATAAAAGAATGAAGTTTAGAGGAATAATATGTGAAAAGTGCGGTGTTGAAGTTACAAAGTCTAATGTAAGAAGAGAGAGAATGGGACACATAGATCTGGCTTGTCCTGTGGCCCATATATGGTTTTTAAAATCTTTACCTAGTAGAATTTCTCTAGCAATTGATATGAAATTAAAAGATGTAGAAAAAGTTTTATATTTTGAGAGTTTTATAGTTATTGAACCAGGCTTAACCACTTTAATAAAAGGTCAATTATTAACAGAGGAAGCCCTAATTAAAGCACAAGATGAGTTTGGTGAAGATGCCTTTAACGCGGGGATAGGAGCTGAAGCTGTTAGAGATATTTTGTTAAGTTTAGACTTAAAAAAAGAGCAGAAAAAACTTAGAGAAGCTCTCAAAGAAATAAAATCTAAAGTAACTGAAGAGAGAACTATAAAAAGATTAAAACTAATAGAATCTTTTATAACATCAGGAAATAAACCTGAATGGATGATTTTAACAACAATTCCTGTTATACCCCCTGAACTTCGACCGTTAGTACCGCTAGATGGCGGAAGATTCGCTACTTCTGATCTTAATGACTTGTATAGAAGAGTTATAAATCGAAATAATAGATTAAAACGATTATTAGACCTAAAAGCTCCAGACATAATTGTAAGAAATGAAAAAAGAATGTTACAAGAATCAGTCGATGCATTATTTGACAATGGTAGAAGAGGAAGAGTTATTACTGGTACAGGCAAAAGACCTTTAAAATCTTTAGCAGAGATGCTTAAAGGAAAACAAGGTAGGTTTAGACAAAACCTTTTAGGAAAACGTGTTGATTATTCAGGAAGATCTGTAATTGTTGTAGGACCCGAATTAAAGCTACATCAGTGTGGTCTTCCAAAAAAAATGGCTTTAGAGCTTTTTAAACCTTTTTTATACGCTAGACTAGATAAATTAGGATTAGCTACAACAATTAAACAAGCAAAAAGATTAGTTGAAAAAGAAAAAAGTGAAGTTTGGGATGCTTTAGAATTTATAATCAGAGAACATCCTGTTTTACTAAACAGAGCTCCAACTTTACACAGATTGGGTGTTCAAGCCTTTGAAGCAAAATTAATAGAAGGTAACGCTATTGAATTGCATCCATTAGTTTGTGCTGCTTTTAATGCTGATTTTGATGGTGATCAAATGGCAGTACATATTCCATTGAGTTTAGAAGCTCAGCTTGAAGCAAGAGTTTTAATGATGTCTACAAATAATATCTTAAGTCCTTCAAATGGAAAACCTATAATTGTACCAAGTCAAGATATTGTTTTAGGAATATATTATTTGTCTCAAGGAAAAGACAATGAAAAAAAACCAAAAGGTATTTTTTCAAACGTTGATGAGATTGAACACGCAATTGAGAATAAATCAATAAGTTTACATTCTAAAATTGTATCAATATTCAAAACAGTCAACGAAGACGGTAAAGATATTTCTCTTAAATATACTAGCACTGCAGGAAGATTTCTATTAGCTAACCTACTACCAAAAAATTTTAATATTAAGTTTTCTATAGTTAATAGATTATTAACAAAGAAAAATGTTTCAGAAATAATCGATACAATATTTAGATTTTGTGGTCAAAAAGAAACAGTCATCTTCTGTGATAGAATAAAGACTTTAGGATTTAAACATGCTTTTAAAGCTGGTATTTCTTTTGGTAAAGATGATTTAATTATTCCAAACACAAAAGTGTCATTAATAAACGGCACTAAGAAAAAAATTGAAGAATATGAAAAACAATATTCGGACGGTTTAATTACTAGAGGTGAAAAATATAATAAAGTGGTTGATATATGGTCGAAATGTACTGACACTGTAGCAAACGAAATGATGAAAGAAATTTCATCAGCAGAAAAAATTTATCCTGATGACAGGATTGAGACTAATTCAGTTTATATGATGGCTGACTCAGGTGCTAGAGGCTCTCAAGCTCAAATGAAACAGTTAGCTGGAATGAGAGGTTTGATAGCAAAACCATCTGGTGAAATTATTGAAACTCCTATTATTGCAAACTTTAAAGAAGGATTAACGGTTTTAGAATATTTTAACTCAACACACGGAGCTAGAAAAGGATTGGCTGATACAGCGCTTAAAACAGCAAACTCTGGATATTTAACAAGAAGGCTATGTGACGTTGCTCAAGATCTTCAAGTAACAATGGAAGATTGTAACTCTAAATCTTCTATTACGCTAACCGAAATTATTGAGGGTGGAAATATTTTAGTAAGTTTATCAGAAAGAGTTTTAGGTAGAGTGCCATTTACAGATATTAAAAATCCTATATCTGGTGAAGTTATTATTAAAAAGAAAAAATTAATTGATGAAGCTGATTGTGAAAAAATAGATGCCGCAGGAGTAAAATCAATAAATGTTTATTCAGTTATTACATGTGAAGCTCAAAGAGGTGTATGTCAAGTTTGTTATGGTAGAGATTTATCCAGAGGAAAATTAGTAAGTGTTGGTGAGGCAATCGGAATGATAGCAGCCCAATCAATTGGTGAACCGGGTACACAATTAACGATGAGAACTTTTCACGTTGGGGGAACTGCGCAAGTTAAAGAGGAGTCGCAAATTATTGCTCAAACAAAAGGTAAACTAAAGATAATCAACAAAAATTTAATAGAAGACTCAAAGAAAAATACAATTGTAATGGGTAGAAACACCCAGCTATCAATAGAAGATGATAATGGAGTTCAACTAGGTATTTATAAAGTTAATTATGGTTCTAAACTATTTTATAAAGACGGAGACTCTGTAGAAAAAGGAAAAAAAATTGCTGAATGGGATCCTTACACTTTACCAGTAATTGCTGAGACAAGCGGTATAGCTAATTATATGGATTTAGTTGAAGGTACTTCATTAACTGAAACTTTAGATGACGCAACAGGAATTTCATCTAAATCTGTGACAGATTGGAAATCGCTTTCTAAAAACTCTGAATTAAAACCAAGAATTACATTAAGAAATGATAAAGGTGAAATTATAAAAAAAGCGGACGGTAATGAAGCTAGATATTATTTAGTTCCAGACTCAATTCTTTCTATTAAAGACGGTCAAAAAATATCAGCTGGAGACGTTTTAGCAAGATTACCTAAAGAAACCTCTAAAACTAAAGACATTACCGGAGGCCTTCCTAGAGTTGCTGAATTATTTGAGGCAAGGAGACCTAAAGATAGCGCTATAATAGCAGAAAATGATGGAGTAATTGAATTTGGTAAAGAAGTAAGAGGTAAACAGAAAATATCTATAGTTTCACCTAAAGGTGAAACATCAAATTATTTAATACCTAAAGGAAAACATGTTAATTTTAATCAAGGAGAAAAAATTAAAAAGGGTGAATATTTATTAGACGGAAATCCTGCTCCACATGACATATTAAGAATATTAGGTGTCGAAAAATTAACAGAATACTTTGTAAGTGAAGTACAAGAAGTTTATAGACTACAAGGAGTTGTAATTAACGATAAGCATATTGAAACAATAGTAAGACAAATGCTTAAAAAAGTA
>Ga0315315_10003741_pt1 | contig 14010 bp, 13 predicted proteins | sample M140m3416metaG_FD_203699 | JGI IMG/M metagenome (GOLD analysis project Ga0315315, IMG submission 203699) | Ammonia-oxidizing marine archaeal communities from Monterey Bay, California, United States - M1 40m 3416 | ecosystem: Environmental > Aquatic > Marine > Intertidal zone | place: USA...
GTCAGATGATACTACTATTTCAGGATATTTGCAAAAAAAAATCATTAGTAATAATTTACACAATATAGAAATTCTGAATGCAGGAGTAGGTGGAACTATTTCATTTGAAGAGAAATATTTTGCTGAGAATTATTTAATGAAATTTGAACCTGATCTTTTCATAGTTTATGATGGAGGAAATGATGTCAGGTATAGAATTACTGAGCCAGAAACAAGGATAAATGAAAAAAATAACTATTCATTCAAATTTGGTGATTATCCTTTTTACAGAACTCCATTTGTTATAGATAAAATTGTTACAAAATTTTCGAATGCAAATGATCCCATAAAAAATATTTTGATTTCTGATGATGTTAAAAATAAAATTGTAGATACATATATTGATAATTGGGAGAATTTTTGTAATTCTAATAAAATTGACACGGTAGTTTTTTTACAGCCAATGACAGGTACAGGTGTTAAACAATTGACTGAATCAGAATTAGAATTTATGAAAGATGATGATGTTTCTATGGAACTCAAAATGTTAGAAGATATTTCCAAAAACTTTGACAAATTAAAAAATTCATGTACAGATGCAAAAGATATTAGAGATGTTTTTGATCATATAGAATCTACTATTTATTATGATCAAATTCATGTTAGTGATGAAGGAAATAAAATAATTGCTGAAAAAATCTATGAAGAAATTTACCCCATAATTAAAAAAAATAATTAAACATCGTATGATTGTTTGCCTTTGACATATTTTTTAGCAATTGATTTTGCATTTTTCACCTTTTTTGTGTAGATATTGTTTATTTTATCTATTTGCCAAAGTGAATCTTCATCAATTAAATCTAGATTTGGAATTACACAATGACCACCAATAAATCCTGGAAATAATTTTGGTCTATTTTTAAGAAATTGTTGAATTTCATCTGCAAATGACCACATTTCGTCATAATTCACGTTATGTTTTAATGCAATCATATTACTAATTTGAGCATAATTGATTAACCAACCATAATATGATGTATCCACCACAATTTTTGCTAATTCCAGAGTTATGGGTTTTGACATTTGTTTTGTTTTCACACCAGATTTTTTCATAATTGTAACATATCTAGATGATGCCCATTTTGCTTTAGGGGAATTTTTATCAATTGCAAAAAATTTAGTATATTTTTTTAGATCAGATGACATTCTTTTATGAACACCTCTTGTTGCACTATAGAGGATGGGAATATCTTTTATTTTTTCTTGAATTTTTTTGGTAGTTCCAGGAGATATTGTACTATGTATAATTATTCCCTGAGGAGAAAATTTCTTTTTTAATTCTTGTGTATTTTTAATGAATTTAGAATTAAAAGGAATGCAAATATGCAAAAATTGTGTTTCATATTCATCTAATTTTGAATTATGTTTTGGTAAAAGTTTTGTATCAATATCAAATGCTTGTGTAGGATTAGCCGAATTTAGAATTTTATAAATTGGGTTACCTATTTCTCCTAGTCCACATACAACTTGTTTAGTTTTCAAGTTATATTTAATGAAATTTCAAGCAAATAAAAAGTATTTCAAATTTTTTTATTAAACCGTTTTATTTGATTTTATTAGTATTACATATAGGAAGATTGAATAAAAAACAGTAGACAGTAATACAGAAATTGCAAGACCTATCAAATCAAACATATTTCCCAATATAGCAATCAAAATTAAGAGACTTCCAACTCTTACTATACCAGAATATCCCACGACGGTAGATTCTGAGGCTTGAAGTTTTGCAGAGATTATAGCACTAATAGTTAAAGGTATTATTGAAAAGACAAGAATTTGTAGGCTTGTTTTTCCTTCAGCATATTTTGGAAAGAATTCATCTATGAAAAAGGGGCCAATGAATGCAGATAAAATTGCAATAAATATGGATGCGAATATAACAATTGAAATAATTTTCTTATGCTTGTTTTTATTAGATTCTTCTGATAATAAAAATGAGTGAAGAGCAATTGGTAATATTTCAAGACCAAATAATATTTGTATATTTAATTGATAAATTCCTAATGTAGTTGACCCTAATATTGGTAATATGAGTAGTTTGTCCACAAATCTTGGGGCATATGTAGAAAATTCTACTCCAAAGTTATGAAGTAATACTTTAAAATTATTTTTTATATCTTCAAAAAAGTTTTGTTTAAAAGATATGGTTTTAAGAAAATTAAAACTACATAAAAGATAACTAATTGCCATACCAAGCACAATTCCTGGTATGTCTAAAATGAAAAAAAGTCCTACAGGAATAGATACAATTAGAATAGCTCTAATGATTTCTAACATCATATTTTTTTTGTATTTTTTTAATCCTAACAAATTATGCATATTCATAGTAAATAACGACATGCCAAAGCACAATAACGCAGCAAAAATATCAAAAGTAAGTAGTATAATGGATGCAGTTGAAATTGTAATTAATGCCAAAATGTTTATGCTATTTGTTAAAGATGTATTCTTTTTTGCTTGAAAAACTGTAACACTGTGATTTAATCCAAATCTAAAAACTATTGAAAATGTTGCAGTTAATGCAATTAAATAATTTAGATCACCATAAGATTGGGGATCTAAAAGTGCTGCAAATATTAAATAAAAAAGAGCTTGTAACCCAGATGAAACTGCCCTACCGATCATTACAAAAGAAAATTTACTAGGATTTGATAATGACATATGATGATAATTATATTTTGTATGATAATTTGTTTTGTCTATTTTAGCTTGTTTTCAAGCTGAATTTGAGGCTAGAATGAAATAAAAAATCTAAATTTAAAGAAATATTTTGACAATATCAAAAAAAAGTAAATAAACCCAGATTTATGCAGTATAAAGTATGAAATTAGTAGTAATTGTTCCCGCTTTCAATGAAGAAAAAACCATTGGGAAATTAATACTAGGAATTCCAAGGAAAATTTCAGGATTTGATAAAATAGAAGTTTTAGTAATTGATGATGGTTCTCAGGATAAAACAGTTGATTTTGCAATGAATGCTGGTGCAGATAAAATAGTTTCTCATCCTACCAATTTAGGAATGGGAGAGACATTCATGACAGGTGTTAGAAATTGTATTGCAATGGGTGCAGATGTCACAGTCATTATAGATGCAGATTTACAATTTGATCCTAAAGATATTCCAAAGCTAACAGTTCCAATTATCAATAATCAGTTAGATGTTGCTTTAGGTTCAAGATGGTTAAATCAAAAAGTTCAGGGAATACCTACAAGAAAATTAATTGGAAATATGATGTTTACAAAGTTAATTTCTTTTCTAGCAGGACAAAAATTTACTGATACACAAAGTGGTTATGTGGCATATTCAAGAGAAGCACTTATGAATCTCACAGTGGTTAATGAATTTAATTTTTCTCAAGAAGCTATTCTAGATTTAAAGTTCAAAGGTTTCAGACTAGGTGAGATCCCCGTATCTGTAAAATATTTTGAAGAAAGAAAATCAAGAATTGTAAAAAGTATGTTCAATTACAGTTCAAGAGTCACATCAATGATAATCAAGACTCTAGTATATCACAAGCCAGTACTTACTTTTGGAATATTAGGATCATTATTGATTTTAGGTGGAATTTTTGGTAAAATTATTACTGTAACTGATATGTTTAATTTTGGTATTGATTCAGAACTAACTACAGGGTTTATTATTTTGGGTATTGTTAATTATACATTAGGGTTATTTGCCAATGTAGTTTTCAAAAGACATGCATTTACAGAAAAAAGATTGAGAGATTATATCAAAGAAACAAATTCAGATGATTGAATTTTTAATAATATTATGTGAATAAACGTAAGAAGTTTTTGCTGAAAATATTTTCTTTTGCTTCTTCTGAAACTAATGCATCTTCAACTCCCCAATACATTGATCTGTATGAACACCATGGAAAATCTGACCCAAATAAAACACGTTCCGATCCCAATAATTCTACAGCATATTCTACTCTAAGAGGGGTAGATATTCCAGATGTTTCAAAAAATATATTTGAAAATTCTTTTGCTGCATTTACAGCAGATTTTACAATTCCCGTATCATTTCCACCCATGTGTCCAAAAATTACATTAATGTTTGAAAATTTCTTTCCAACTTCTAATGCATGTAAATAAGATGAATTAGATTCAGGACTACCATCTTTGAACCGTCCACAATGAACTAACAAAGAAGATTTTTTCTTATCAAGTACTTCTAGAATTGGTTCATAAATTGGATCCGCAATTGATCTATTTTCAAAAACACCATGGAATTTTACACCAGATAATCCATCTCCTAATTCTTTTGATAGAATTTCAACATCACGAGTCACTTGAGATTGTTGAATCCAGTACAAACCGTGAAGAAAATCATGTTTTTTGGACAAATTAATTATTTCACTGTTATTTTCGTTAATATCTACATCAAGTGTAAAAATCATCATATGATCTAATCCGAATTCTTCTCTGTAATGATAAATATCCTCACTTAGTAAATGTCTCTTAATCTTGGAAGATTTCCCCATATGCATATGAACATCATTTACTTTTCTTGTAGTAACCATATTACAGTTCATTAAAGATAATTAATAATTCTTCTTGTAACACATAGTTTTAAAAATTAGAAACAGAGTTAGATATATTTTCGAGCAATTACATAGTGTAGAATTAATTAAAAATATGTAAAATTACAGTCACATTTAATATAGAAGTTTATCAAAAATTTATATGAAATTTGTTGTTACAGGTGGTGCAGGATTTATTGGAAGTCATATTGCAAAATTTTTAGTAAAAAATAATCACGAAGTTCTAATAATTGACAACCTAATACGAGGAACATTAAACAACATAGACGAGATAAAAGATGATGTAGAATTTCACAAAGTAGATATTTCAAACTATAGTGAAATTGATGCAGTAGTTGATTCAGCAGACGGGATATTCCATGAGGCGGCCCTAGCATCAGTTCCTCAGTCATTTAAAGAACCAGAAAGATATCAAGAAGTAAATGCAATTGGTTCAGAAAACATATTCAAATTAGGGGAAAAACACAATGCAAAAATTGTATTTGCTAGCACTTCAAGTGTTTATGGAGATCAAACTAAATTTCCTGTTAATGAAAATGCACAAACAAACCCTCTTAATCCATATGGGCAATCAAAACTAGAAGCAGAGAAATTTGCATCAAAATATGCAGCCAAGGGCCTAAGGGTAATTGGACTAAGATATTTCAATGTTTTTGGAATTGGTCAAAATCCAGAATATGCTGGAGTCATACCTAAATTTATTGAGAGAATTTCACAAAACAAACCTCCCATTATAGAAGGGGATGGAAACAACATTCGCAGTTTTACTTTTGTGGATGATGTGGTACAAGCAAATATTCTTGCTTTTCAGAGCAATGTTAATCATGAATTTATCAACATAGCATCAGAAGATATGACATCGATTAATGAATTAGCAGAAAAAATGATTAAAATGTCAGGATTGAATCTAAAACCAATTTATGATGAACCACGAAAAGGAGACATTAAGAAAAGTAACGCAGATATTTCTAAAGCAAAAGAACTTCTAAAATGGAATACAAAAATTACATTAGAAGAAGGATTGAAGAAAATTTTTCCTAAAAAATGATTATTTTAAAATTTTGGGAGTGAGTCATAAATTGAATGTTTTAACAAACAAACATTTTTTCAACAATAAAATAAATTTTATTCTTTTAATAACAAAAATTGTAATAATAATTTTTTCTGCTTATTCCATAACTGCAAATTTTCTTCCTTTTTATGAAGGCGCAAATCCATATTATTATGGTGTAAACTCAGTTCTTTTTGCAAATGGGCAATTTAGTGTAACAAGTGAACTAATGCAAGAAACTGGTTGGTCAGAAATAATTCCAGAAAATTGGTTACTAACAGATCATGGTACTGCTGTTCCTATGTCAGGAACAGGTCTCATGGCTATTGGTTCATTATTTTACTTGATTGGGGGCTATTATGGTCTTTTTTACTTAGCACCAATTTCTTTCATAATTCTTCTAATAGTATCAGAAAGAATATCATCAAAATTATTTGGGAATTATGTAGGATTTTTTACTCTTTTAACTATCGCAACTAGTAATCTATTATTTAGAAATAGTATAGAATTTCAAACTGAAAGTATTTTTTCGTTATTTATTTTAGTTGGGGTTTTTTATCTTATTAAATTTCTTAAAACAAGAAACAATAATTATTTAATTTTATCAAGTATAATTTTTACATTATCAGTATGGATAAGATTAAACGGGTTAATTGCTTTCCCTCTAGAGATTTTTATTGTTAGCATATATCTCATATACACTTGTGTAATAAAAAATAAAAAATGGGAAAATGTGAAAAGAGATAATTTAAAAAAGTACTACAGACATAAAATCAACAGAAAAACAATTTTAAAAATTTCTTTAATTTTGATTATTCCATGGTCATGTTTTTTTATTTCATATGTGGTGTATTATGATTATAATTTTGGTAGTCCATTAAATAATTATGGAGAAATTAATCAAGCCACGAACAATAATTATGATACATCTCTTTCATCTATTATGAAATTTGAGCATAAAGATTATGAAAATATAAAGCAATATTCAAAATATTTACTACCTTATCAGATTCCTGCAATGTATAATAATTCTAGTGAAAATTTTGATAATGCATTAGGCAAGAATTGGATTGGGTTAATTTCAATTAGTTCGTTATTAATTATTACAGGAATATCATTTTATACAAAGCATAAAAGAACAGAAATTTTTATTTTGACAATTTTTGTGTTTAGTATTGTATGGTTTTTTTCATCAATTACTTCTGAATATAGAGCAGAACAAGGGGTTCCAGGGAGATACATGCTTCCTGCTTTTGTTTTATCCACTATGATTTTTGGATATTTTTTGCAAAAAATTATAGAAATCAGTATTAATAAAAATAAAGTGATTTTAAAGAGGTTAGTAAGATTTTCAAAGATTAATTTAATTATAATTTTAGGAGTTTTCTTTATTTTAGCATTTTATTTTTCAAATCCAGTTCAAATTATAATAGAAGAAGGATGGCAATTTAAAAATCCTGAAGAATTTTCCAAAAAATACCCTCTTGATTTAGAAGGATTATCTGATGATAGCATAGTAGTTACAATGATGGGGGTCAGAGCAGTAGAGTATGGTTTAATCTCTTTTAGTCCCATAGAAAATGGAGAAATCTCTTCAGACTCGATTAAATTATTAGAAAAAATAATCAATGATGGACATGATGTTTATGCATTCAAGATTCCATACATTACATTTGAAAAAAATATGATTAATAATTTAGTTGATGATTATGGATTTATTTTGAAAGATTATTCTAAAACATTTTGTAAAGTAGAGTTATCTTCTAATGAAAAATTCATATCTGATGAAAGTTGTATTAGTAACGAACCTATCAGATACAAAGGAAAGAATTAGAATCTAGTTAATTTGTCTACAAAAAATTTCACAAAGAATTTGAGCATTTTTAAGCTAAATCATATATATCAATTCAGAAATTGAAAATTACGAAATGAATCTAATTTTTATTACTGTTGATGGTGCTAGAGCAGATAGAATAATCAATGGAACTAATTATAAAAAATTAATTCAAAAAAGTGCATTCTTTCCTAAAACAATTACTCATGCTCCTTATACAATTGCAGCTATGCATGCAATATTTTCTGGAACATACGGAAATAAAACAGGTGTCAACAGTTATTGGTCTAGTCCACTTTTTAAAAAGGATCAATTCAAAACATTAACTTCCCATCTTAAAGATGCAGGATATTATACATATGGGGATGTTATAAACAAACTAGTTTTACCCAAAATTGGATTTGATGAATTAGTAATACATGATGAATTAAATGATGATTTAACAGAAAGACATACAAAATTACTAGATAAATTTGCTAAAATTAAAAAAGAACAAAAATTCTTTCTTTATCTCCATTACAGTAATATTCATACTGGAATAATGCAAAATGTTTTAAAAAAATTTGATAATTTTAGTAAAGATTATTTTGATAACAAATCTAAAAATGAAATATTTTATGATGGATTATTCACAAAAGCAGATGAATATTTGGGAACAATTATTGAGCATTGTGAAAAATTAAATCTACTTGAGGATACTCTTCTTGTAGTTATTTCAGATCATGGAATTAGTGTTGGTGAAAAAGTTGGTGAACGAGCGTATGGGGTATTCTGCTATGATTATACTTTGATATCTACTGCATTATTCCATCATAGTAGTATTAAAAATAAAGAAATTAAACAACAAGTCCGCTCAATAGATATTCTTCCAACAATTTTAGAAATTTTGTCAATTAAACAAGATTCAAGTTTCCAACCCATAGATGGAAAAAGTCTAATTCCTATTTTACAAGGAATTAGTGATCCAAGGATATCATTTTCACAATCAGGAAATCCATTAAAAACTGGACAACCACCTAAAGAACCAAATGTTTGGGCAGTTAGAACTGATAAATGGAAATTTATTAGAAATACTCATAATGGAACGGAAGAACTATACGATTTAGATAATGATCCATTAGAAGAAGAAAATATAATTCAACAAAATTCTGAAAAAGCCTCAGAATTAAGAATTAAACTACAAGAACTTTCTCAATCAAAACCACAAAATAAAATTAGGACTTAGAATGAATGATATAGAATATCTTGATTATTGGAATAAGTTATACGATTCAAAATTTTATTTTGGCACTGGACCCACAAAATTAGCCAAAAAGGCAGAATCATTATTAGTTGAATCTAAAGTTAAAAGGATTTTAGAATTGGGGTGTGGTCAAGGAAGAGATGCAATACATTTTGCACAACTAGGATATGATGTTAATGCTGTAGATATTTCTCAAAATGCAATAGAATCCATTAAAAAAATCAAAACGGATCTTGACTTAACTACTCTTCAACCACAAATTCATGATATTGCAAAACCCCTACCTTTCTCAGAAGAGTCTTTTGATTTTATTTATTCCAATCTTGCCTTGCAATTTTTCGACATCAATCAACTAGAACAAAATTTTCAAAATATCTCAAAAATATTGAAAAAGGATTCATTTTTTCTTTTTTCCACAAAGAAAATTGGTGATAAATATTATAAATTTGGTACAAAAGTAAGTGAAAATGCATATGAGAATAAAGGTATCATTAGATATTTTTATGATTCAGAAACTTTGACAAACGTACTTTCTAAAAATTTTGAAATTTTAGAATTGGAAGCAGATGAACACATGAATTTAGATCAAACTAAAAGTGTTTGGTGGAAAATCCTGGTAAAGAAGAAAAACTAGAGATTTAGTTAGATATAACCGAGTTTTTTTAATTCTTTTTCTAATTCAATTTTTTCATCTGAAGAAATTTCCTCAGATGTTTCTTCTAAATTTTCATCATTTCTTAAATCTGAAAGTATTTGTTCAAATTCTTTAATTTTTTCTGGATTTGTTTTAGCTAAATTTTCATCCTCAAAAGGATCATTCTGTAAATCATATAGATGAACAATATTTTTTGGGTTTGTTAAACTTCTAAAATATTTGAATTTATCGGTTCGTATTCCAACAACTGGTTTTGGGGTTTCTTTAAAATAATGAGTTACAGCACTTTCCATATATGCAGGATAACTTGGTAATGTTTTTCCTTCTAAAAGATTTTTTAAGCTAACTCCAGTGATCTTTTGTGAGTAACTTAAACTCAATAAATCCATAATAGTAGGAAAAATATCTATGCATCTTGTTTGCTGATTAATTATAGAATGTTTTTCAACTCCAAATCCAGAAAACATTAATGGTACTTTTACTACGTCATCAAAAAGCATCCTGTCAGGGGCGGGTCGTGTTTTCAACAATCTTTTTTGGTGTGGCATTTGGATTTGTGATTGCCTAATTTTTGTAACAACATTTTTTTTCTTTACATGAGCGAGAGTACGATATGATTTTGGAATGAAAAATTTTAATATTGATTTAGTAATTTTTACAATAGGGTTTGAGTTATCTTGTTTACCTGTATAATTATCAAAAGGTGTCAAATATTCACCATGATCAGCAGTGATAATAATTAATGTGCTTTTTAGATCAATTTTTTCTAAAATTTTTCCAATACAAGAATCAATTGCTTCAAGATTAAAATCATATCTTTCACTTAATGAAAGATTTACAAAATCTTCTGGAACGTTACATGGTCTATGGAGATCCATAAAATGTATATAATAAAACCATTGTTTTTGTATTTGAATTTCATCTAGTTTTGTAAGTATTTTTTTTTCTAAACCATTATGTAAATTAAATGATGGTTCAAAACCTGCATCCTTATTTTCGATTGGTCTATTTAGACCAGCAAGACAAAGTGCATTTTCCATAATCCCATAAAGATGATAATCATTATCCTTTAACGTATTCAAAAAATTTGATTTCTCTGAAAAAATTTTGTAGTAATATTCATTTTTTAAATCACCACAACCTATTGGATTTTTTGCAGTGAAAATTGATTGCATACAGGGTTTTGTATAATCTGATGTTGTGATGGAATTGTTAAAATATGCTCCCTGTTCAATTAAAAAATCAATATTAGGAGTTTTTGCAACTTTCTTTTTTCCAAAAAAATGATCTGCTCGTAAGGAATCTACAGTAATAAACAAAATATTTGGGTGCAATATTCCAAATTTTCGTGATGAAGTATATTAATTCTATCATAAAATTTTTAATTAATCTACAAATTAATTTTAAAAATAATATAGAAAAAAACCAAAAAAATAATTAGTAAATAAATTCACATATTCTCTAAATTAAATTTAATAAGGGCGTAGTTAATTTTTGAAATTAATAATTATGATCAACTTACCGAATTTTGAAAAAGCATTCGAATATGAAAATAATTTTTACCTGTCATGTGACATTACACGAATTAGTAAAATTTTAGCTCATTATGAAATTTATAAAATGATCAAAGAAATTACAGGTGAAATTGTTGAATGTGGAGTTTTTAAGGGTGCATCATATCTTCGATTTGCAATGTTTAGAGAGATTTTTAGTAATCCCTATTCAAAAAAAATTATTGGATTTGATACTTTTGGTAAATTTCCAGAAACATCTTTTCAAGACGATGAAAAAGCAAGAACTCAATTTATTGATTCAGCAGGATCTGATTCTATTTCTAAAGAACAGCTTTTAAAAATTCTAGATAATAAGGGGTTAAACAAACATGTGGAACTGATTGAAGGAGACATAACAGAAACAGTTCCTGAATACGTTAAAGCAAATCCAGAACTTAAAATATCACTTTTAAATTTGGATACAGACATCTACGAACCAGCTGTATCTATTTTAGAATACCTATATCCAAAAATTACTAAAGGTGGAATTCTTATGCTTGACGATTATGGTACACATCCTGGAGAAACAAAAGCAGTTGATGAGTTTTTTAAGAACAAGGACATTCAGATAAAGAAATTTTCTTTTGCCATGACTCCGTGTTACATAATAAAATCTTAAAAATAATTTATTTGTATTTTATCTTAAATAAAAGTTAAAAAATTTGTATAATTTTATCTCTTACAAAGATTGTTATTAAGCAGATAGAGATATTTTCTAACATGGATAATAAAACATTAGAAGAAATTATTGTAAAATTAGAAAATAAACAAAAAGACTGTATCTCATTCTCAAAGAAATATCAAACAAGAAAAATGGATGATCTTTCCCAATACTATGAAGGAGCTAAGTGGGCGTTAGATTATGCTCTATCAGTAGTTAACGAATCAAAAAAAGAATAATTAAAATTTATTTTCCAACAGTTTGTTCTCTATTGGTATACTTATCGATTTTAATAAGACGATCTCCCAAATTAGCAGTACTACTTTCCATTTTTCTTGGCATATAGCAATGCTTACATGGTGCAATTTCTTTTGTTCCCGAATGTTTGATTTGAATTTCTCTAGCTTTAGTCAATATTTTACCATGCCAAACATCAAAGAGAGATTCTTTGTTTACATCACCCAATGGATATTCTTCCCATCCATCATTTGCACACAACATAACATGACCATTAGCACCTATAACTAATCGCTCCCAAAGTTGAGGACAGGTAAAATTTTCTTCAAACTCTATGTTTGTATCATTTTCTAAATAATCAAGAAGTGGATTTGCCGCAATTTGATCAGTAATGGGTTCAAAAGTATCATAAAATTCTTGAGGATTTTTAGAAATAGCTGGCCAAACTGTTTGAACTTTTATAACAGGTTTTACTACACCTCTTCGTTTTTTAATTTCTTGATAATGCTTTATTTTTTCAACAGAATCTTCATATTTTAATGGGTATCGAATTTTATTGTAAGTTTCTCCAATCCCATCAAAAGAAATAGTAAGCCAATCTAATCCAAGATCAATTAACTTTTCAAATTTTTCTTCATCAAGAAATCCACCATGAGTGAGACAAGATACTTCTTTAATTCCTTTTTCTTTTGCGTATTTGATCATATCATAGATATTTTTGTTAAGAAATGATTCTCCTCTAAGGCTTAAGCGAATTGAATATAAATTATATTTTGCACATTCATCAATTATTTTTTTGTACAAGTCAAAAGTCATATTACCACCATCAACTTTTGTTTTAAATTTCTCAGTAGTTGTATAACACATTGGGCAATTCAAATTACACAAACTTGATAGTTCAACATCCACATGTGATGGAAATTTAGATACACGGTGTAGTCTAGGCAATAAATGCCATCTAATTCGATTGATCAAATAACTAAACAAATGACCTTTGCCACGCTTAAGATCAAATTTAAAATTTTTCATACTAGATGTTAAACGAAATTGAGGAGTTTTTGTTTTCATATATATCACATAATTAGAATTTTATAATTAAAGCCTCTGTGTAAAAATTGTAAAAAAGTGTATAAAATATCATTTTGATCAAATTAAGCCCTTTGAGAGATCATTTAAACGTAAACGAATGATTTCAAATGCTTCGGAAGCATCATACCCAGAAAGACTCCCCCATCTAAATGCTCCAGCCTCAGTCATTTCTTTTGAACGAGGATGAGGAGGTTTTCTAATTTCATAATGATATGCCTTTAGTGCTTCAACTTTTGATGACAATTCATCAGAAATATTAATGAAAAGACTAGGTCGAAATTGATAGGGAGGTTTCCAATCAGTTGATGCAGGAATTTCAAAAGATGCAATCATAGATACGTTAGAATCTGGAAGAGGTCTCGCAGCAGTTATGGTTGCTTCATAAACTACACGATGATCTAAGTTTAGATCGTTAAAATGATGAGTAAATATAATTTCACATTTGGTTTCTTCAATTTCTTTTTCAATTTCTTTAATTATTCGCAATAATGGAACTTTATCCAATTCTTGATTAGGTAAATCTAAAAACCGCATTTTATTAATGCCCAAAATTTTTAATGCCTCTTGAGCATGTTCTTTTCTGATTTCTATTTCAGCATTCATTTTTTCCATTTCTTCATCTGATACATCATAAACAGGATTATTGACAAATCCAGATTTCCGCCTAGCGGTAATTCCTTCAGACACAAAAAGAACATTCACATTGTGATCTTTTGATAATTTTTTTAATGTGCCACCCATTCCAATGGTTTCATCATCAGGATGAGCACAAACAACAAGAATATTCAAGATTAATCAAAATAGAATTTAGATGAATTTAATTATATTGGTCTACAAAATAATTCATTAGATATAGATTGTTATATGAATATGAAATGGTAGTTGCAATCATACAAGCAAGAATGAATTCAACTCGATTGCCCAATAAAGCTCTTTTAAAAATTGGTGAACAATCTATGTTGCATCATGTAGTAAAGCAAACAAAAGCATCTAAATTTGTAAAGGAGGTAATTATTGCTACAACAAATTCTCCGAAAGATAAGAAAATTGTTAATTTTTGTATAAAAAATAATCTAAAATATTTTTGTGGTTCAAATAATG
>Ga0315315_10003742_pt1 | contig 14007 bp, 10 predicted proteins | sample M140m3416metaG_FD_203699 | JGI IMG/M metagenome (GOLD analysis project Ga0315315, IMG submission 203699) | Ammonia-oxidizing marine archaeal communities from Monterey Bay, California, United States - M1 40m 3416 | ecosystem: Environmental > Aquatic > Marine > Intertidal zone | place: USA...
TTATTCGTTGAGTCTGCAACTCTTACCACTTTATAAATTTTATGATGATTGGAATTTCCAGAATCTGAGAAATTGAACATATCCCCAGGACGTACTCCACCAGTGAGACCATCCATCCCATCTACTAAAAAATTTGAATCGCCACTAGTTATAGTCCCTTGAACTGAAAGTGTTCCACTTGTTGTAGTTCGGGTTGTGGCATGTTGTGGTAAGGCAACAAAAAATGGTTTAAGTCTTCCTCTTTTTTCAAGCAAAAAGTTGTAAATTGGTTCAAACTCATCGCGAGTCATAGGGTTATATGTAATACCTATACTCCAGTGATGACCAACTATTGATCTTGTAGTTACACGACCACTATTTGTTCTTGAAAATGATACAGGTTGATTTGCAGTAAATTTTACTGTTGCAAAGCCTGGCCCAGCTGTTCCACTATTACTGTTTTCTCCCGCTTCCGTTATTTTAAAATTAGGATCTGGTAATCTATTTGCAAATGCACTAAAAGCCATTAGCCTCCACCTCCATAAACATCAGAATCTACTGACTCTAAGAAACCTTCTCCATTGTCGTTTGCTGCTTGTCTAATCATTGATATGATATTTCCTTGTTGTTCGTTGAGCATATTCTGTACGCTTGCTCCATCTACTGCGCTAATATTAAAGTTAATGTTTTGTGATTGTCCACCTAAAGCATAGTTTGGTGTTATATCAACTGGTTGTGAAGGAGTGATGACTTCTGGGCCTCGTTCTCCAACTGTTATGCCATCTCCACCATTTGCATATCCTTTTCTTCCCATTGCTCCACCAGGTGTAAAGTTATTTGCATTTGTTCCAGATCCTTGGCCTCCTCGTAAGTATGCTAGTTCTCCTGCAGTTGCTCTTTGAGAAGTGTCTACTGAGTTTCCTCTACCTCCAATGGTAAGAGCTGTATTACTGGCTTGAACGTCTCCGCCTCCCCCATTATATTGTGTTTTTCTTATAAGTGCTACTTGTGCCATACCTAGTGCGACTGTTGCAGCAGCAAGTATAGGTCCAATTAGTGGGCCAAGTGTTAAAGCCATTGCAGCACCAGCTGCTGTACTTACTAGTGCCTGTGCTATTTGTAATTTTTTGTTTGTTTCAAAAGCTTTTCTGCCGATGGACTCTTTTTTCTTTTCCATCTCTTTTATTTTTGCAACAGATTGTGCAGATTTTCCATCTAATCTTTTTTCTGCTTCTATTGCTTCATCAATTTGTGAGATTCTTCTTTTTGCATCTCCAGCAACTGCAGCACTAAAACCTGCGATAACAGTACTTATAGCTGCTGCTTGTGCAGCAAATCTTTCTAAAGGCGAGGAGCCTTTATCGCTTATAATTTGACTCATCTGTGTAAACGATTGTAAAAACATACCGCTAATATTTGCTAAAGTTGCTGCAAATTCTCCGTCTGCTCCTAGAGCTCTTACTTGTGCTGCGAATTGCGAAAAAGCTGCAGTAATCATTCCAACTTTAGTTACAATTTGAGCAGCATCAAAATTATTTATAGAATCTTGTAATAGAGCTATTTGTTCATCTGCTTTAGCTATTCCTAAAATATCTTGGTCTTTTAAATCTTTTTTGCTTTCATTTGCTATAAATTTTTGTAATTTTGTGATTTCGCCTTTTGCTGAAGATGTGTTTGCTCTTAATTTTGATAGAGTTGCTCCTCCAAGAGTAATTTTATCTAAGTAATCACTTAGTCCTCCATCATCTATTCCCCCAGAATCCATAGTTCCTAAACCACTTTCAACACCTTTTATTAAGTCTACAACAAATTTCGTTGTAGAATTTTCAAGTCCTTGATCGATTAAGTCTATAGAGTTTTGTAGTGCTTCGTCTAAGCCATCAACAGTGTCTTGATAATCAAAGTTAGCAATGCCTGCAAACTGTTTTTTCTCGTTTAGTATTTTTAATTCAGCTTTAATTATAGCAAACTGTGATTTAAGAATTGCTTTTTCTATATCTGCCTTTTTCTTAGCGGTTTTAAGTCTTTGTTCTTCTCCTGCAATTAATATCTTTTGAGATGCAGTTGCAGATAATGTCGTACTTCCTGTTGTAAGAGCGCTAGAAATTTGAGCCTCTAATTTTTGACCTTCAAGTATTGATTTATTTAATTTTTCTTGCGTATCTACTCTTTTCTTAAGAATACCTTGAATTTTTATATTTTTTCTATCTGATTCTGTTGCTATATCTAATTCTTGTTGAAGTAGCAAATTGTTAAGTTTTCTCTGAGCAAGAATGGCAGTCATAGCTTCGCCGTCTTTCGTAGTGAGTTTAGCAATTTCTGCTGTTAGATTTGCGTTGATTTCGAGTGTAGCTAACCTTTCTATTTCTGTTTTTGTTAAGTTTGAAGCAGTTCGTAATTTTCTAACTTCTGCTTGTTGTGCAGTTACTGCTAATTGTTTTTCTTGTTTTTGTAATGCAAAACTTTTTTCTATTCCTACTACCGTTTCTTTTTGAATATTTTTTATTGATTTTGATATATCTTTAATTTCTTGAAGTACTGCTTTTGAAGATAATTGTATTAGTCTCATTTTAGCATATTGTTCTTCTTCATCTTCAAGTATAGTTAACATTAATAGTTCTTTTAGTATACCATCCTCCATTTGAGCAAGTCTTTTAAATTCTTCTTTGTTTTCCTTTGTCATTATATCAAAAACAGCATTTTCCGTATTTGCAATTGAATTCAACAGGTTACTTCTATCACGGGTAGATAGTTTGGAGTCTTCTCCAAGTTTATTTTGATGTGCCAAAGCTGCGGTAATTTGTCTAAATGAAGAAAGTGGTTTGTCTACGTCTGTTTTTGTAATAAATTTCTTTGCAAATTCTCGTGCTGAATCTGTTGCACCATCAAGAGCAGATTTTGCATTGGTTTGAGCTTCTACTTGCTCTTTGCCTAAGTCCGCAACTTTTTGATATATATTTACTAGCTTTGAAAGAGTATGTCCCTCTGATAAGAGTATTTCTGTTGACTCCTGTTGCATATCAGCGCCTTCTTTTATTGCTGAATTTTTGTTTCTAGTTGCTCCTGCTATTGCGGACAGTATGGCCTCTTCACGACCACGTTCATTTATTATCGTTTTTACACCAGCCATTTCCAAAGCTCTTAAATCAAACTCTTTTTTCTCAAGTGCAAGTATTTTTTCTCTTTGGTGTTCTAATTTTACAGCGTGTTGTACTGCTTTCTCTAAAGTTTGATCACTAAGTCCTTCAGTTGACAATAAGTTTTGCATTTCTGGAGTTGCTCCAGCGAAATTACTAAGTATATCATTTAATGCTTCTATTTCATTTTTTACTATGTTTGTTGCTCCAGATTGATTAAAGTCAGTAAAAAATCTTACAAAACCATTGGTCTCAGCTATATACTGCCTATAAGCCTCTCGTGCTGCTAGTAAGGATTCAGAGGTTTCTACTAGTGCATTATTAAAAGCCGTGCTTGCGTCTGATATACTTTCAAAAGAACTTTCTGTATCTACTATTGTATCGCGAGCTGTAGATAATTTTTCATCAAAACTATCTAATAATTCATTACTTTTGTCTAAAGCTTCTCCGAATTTTTTAGATGCTTCTCCACCGAATCCTATTGCTTTTGCAAACAAAGGCATAAGAGCAATACCTATCATAATAAAAGGCATAAATGGAGCAAGTTTTAACATAAGCTCACTCATTTTTATACTGAGGGCTGTCAAAGTTGCACTTAATCTAAAGCTCATTTTTTCAAAGAAACCTAATGAGCCTCCTGCTGCTGTAGCTGCAAGGCTCATTTCATATAGCTCTACTTCTATTTGGTTTAGTGCAGCTTTAAGTCCTACAGTAGAAGCAGTTGTAGAAATATTTTCTAGTGATACTGCTCGTAGTTCTGCTTTTGCAAGCCTCATTTGTTCCAAGTCCATAAAAGTACCTGGTTGAGGTTGTACTGCTTGGACTTTTCTCTGTCTTATATTATTTCTAGTTTTTTCTTTTGCAATAACATTTTCTAAGGCGTCTGCCTCATCATCTAATGCTTTTTTCTGTGCATCAATAATGTCTGAATTTGTAGATTTTCTTGACTTATCAAAGGCTAAGCTTTTCTTTCTAAGAGCGGTTATTCTTTCTTCTTTTGTAGTTGCTTCATCTAATTGTTTATTTGCTTCTTCTAAAGCTTTTCCGCCTTGTTTATATGCAGGTAATCTAGCACGTGCGGCTTCTGCTGATTTTAGATCACTTCTAGCAGTTTTTAGATTAACTTTTGCCATATCTAAAGCTGCTTTTTTACTTGCGTTTCCTGTTGATTTTAATTCTTCTTGGAAGCCATTAAAATTTTCGGAAGCTTCTTGTGCAGCTTGTCTTGCATTTTGTCTGAATACTCCCATTGCAGGAATAACTTGACGTAATAAACTAACTGCTACGGCACCAAATGCTCCTACAAGTAGGGCTCTATTTTCTTGAAAGTACCCTATGATAGGAACAAGTCCTTGGTTTATAAAACTGACTGCACCTTGTGCTAAGTCTGCAAAAGTAGCAGCAAGTATTGCAAATGCATCAGGGTCTACATCTTCAAAAGCTTGGAATTTTTTAGTTCCTTGCTCTATTGATTCATTTAAAAAGGCTTGTCGTTTTTGAAATTCTGTTAATTCTGATTGGGCTATACCTAAAGAATCTGCATATTTTGAGGCAGCTTCGTCTACACGAATAAATAAACCAATCTCATCCAAGAGTTCTGGTTCTACTTTAATTACACCTCGGAATATTCTATCTAAAGAATCCGCTAAATTTCTTCCTAAAGAAACAGATGCATTTTTAGCAACTTCTCCAAGTTGTACAATTTGATCTGCATTAAATCCTGCACTAAGAGCTAGTGAGGTTGAGCGTAAAGCATTAGCAAAATCTAAACTAAAGCCTGAAGCTTCTTGAAGGTCTCTACCTACTGCTTTGATACTTTTTCCTGAAACTATTTCAAGTGTTTCAATAGATTTTGTTAATGTGTCAACCTGAGCAGATCTAGAAAGTACTCCAAAAGCAGCTGTTAAAGCAAAAACGTTAGCAGCTAGTAAGGCGTAAGCTCGTACAAGTCCACCACCCCCACCACCATCGATGCTTTGTTGCATTTTTGAGAAATTTTTAGTAGAATTTGAAGATATACCTGCAACACCTTTTTCAGTACGACCATATTTATCTCTACTTTTCTGTAGTCTTTTGGTCGATCTATCTGCGTTGTCAGTATTTTTTGTAAGTTTTTCTGCATCTTTACTAACGACTTTTAAGCCTTTAGCTGTTGCAACAACTTCAAAAATTATCTTATTATTTTTAGCCACTCTTTCTCTTTATTCTATCGTACTCAGCTTTTAATTTTTTCTGAGATTTTTCGATTGCTCTACTGTCTAAAAACAGTAATGTTTCAAATACATATTCTTTTTGGTGATTTTCAATATTATAATTTTCTAATAAAAAATTTAAATTGGTATAATCTTTTCCTATATATCCTATTTCAGGATATATTCTATCTCCTAAACTATGATGTATATTTATTATATCTATGAGTATTTCTGGAAAATCTTCCCAGTCTGGAGGACATTTATCCCAATCAGGTTCTTCCCCCATTTGTTCCATCATTTCCAAGTATTGATCCTTGGACATACCTACATCTTTATTGTCTAAAAATAACTCAAGTTTCTTCTTTAATTTTTCCTTGTTCTGTGCTACGAAAATTTTCTAAGTCAAAGACTACCTCATTGAGCCAGTTATCAAATTCTGAAGAATTTTCCACTAATTGTAAAGCGTTTTCTTCTGTATATTCTAACTCAGTTTCTGGGTTTTGACCCTTTAGATCAACAAGTAATAAATCGTGCAAGTATTCTAGTTTGAATCCTTTCCAGTTTTTGACTGTTGATTTTGTAAATTCAATAATAAACTTTTCATCGTTAAGTTCATCTTCAAATTGTCGAGTTTTTCTATTAAATTTATTAACTGTGCACTTCTTACGAAGACCTGTTAATTCTTTTCGGGATAGATTTGCAAGTTCTACTTCAAATCCAAGTAATCCTGGGAATTCCACCCAAGTAGTTTTACTATCTACTAGTAATGATTTTAAATCCATGTTGTTATATCTCCTAATATGTTATAACGGTTGATAAATTTGCAGGGTTTCCTATCAAACGATAGTCAAAACTCTGCGTAAATACTTCGCTTTGGGACATTCTCTTAGTAAACATACAATTTGCTAAGTTTGCGTCTAAGAATGTGCTCCCATTGACGAGAGTTTTAATACGAACAGCTGTGTCTGTATTAAAGCTTTGCACAGTACTAGAGTTGTTATCTGTAATATATTGAACTATACTGCCAGATACCACTCTTCTTCCGAGAGTAAACCCAGAAGGGTACATTGCGTTTGAAGCATTTGTAACTGAAAGACTATTATGCAATGTTTCATAAGGTGTCCATTGAATATCATTCTGAACACTCAATGTTGCGGAAATAATGTTAGATACACTAGTTCCCCCAACTGATACATCAATAATGTTTGTGGTGGGAGTTCTTGTCGAACTAGCACTAACCAAAGAACTTGGTAGTGAATAATTTTCATCTCCTACTCTTTCTAACTTGCTTGCTTGTCCTTGGACATTTAAAGTTAGTGGTGAACCTTTCGATAGATTGAAGTCGCCATTTGTAATGACACATTCATCCAATTTAAAAGTACTCTCTCCAGTTACAACATAAAGGTCAAAAGTATTAACTCTTGTTTGCCCCTCTGTTGCATCATAATCAGTTAAAAGTGCTTTCACGATCGTTTCATCTTTTTCTGTTGTTAAAGAAATTGAGAAACTAAATTCTGCAGGATTTGCTTTTGTTATACTTGTTCCCTGAAACATTTTTGTTTGATCGTGCAAAGTCTTTACTTCGTATGCATCTTCCGCAAATGTCTGTGAGAACGATACATCAGGAGCCGTTTTTAATAAGTAACGACTCCCTCCGTATACGAGGTGTACATTACTTTCTCTAAGAAAGTTGTACGATGTCATTGTTATACAGTGTAGTCTGTGGCGTACTGAGAGTCTGAATGAGAAGTTAATCCCTTATATTTGACAGTCATTTCGTCGCCTGTTAGTAGGTCTGTTCCGTGAGCTGCGAACTCTACTGAAGTAGAGATCAGATCTCCAGTTTCGATTGTTGGTACAGTCATATGTGCTTTTGGAATATCAAATTCAACAACTGGTACAGCACTTGAAGCGCCTCCCATGAATAAGCTCATATCAAATACGTTAGTAACTAAGTCGGTTGCACCAGCTAAGTCAGTAAGTAATTGGTTAGAACCATTTGATTTTGTATCCAAGTAACATGTTAAGTTACCAGTAATCTGTCTAGATCCTGTAAAAGATCCAATTGGTTTGTCAATAATACCTAGTGTTTCAGGTGTTACATATGTAACATTATTAGCGATAGTAATAGAACCACCAGTAATATTAATGTCATATGTTCTTGCATCTAATCCACCAGAAGTTGCACCACCACCTTGAGCGGCTGCAACAAGTGTTAATGTTGACAATTTGTTTCTTAAGTAATCAGCATCGTCTGGTCCAGTACAATCAGCATAGTTATAACCTTCTACATAAGTAGCAGTTGTAACTGAAACGTCTGTTCCACTTGGTTTTGCATGAAGTGTTTTTGAAGGATCTTCGATTGCTGTTGAAACTTGGTCAATTGTTGTTGCGTTTCCAGACCATGTTAACTGAGCAATACCATCAATTGAGAAGTCAATCTCACACTGATTTACCTGTGCTTCATTCAAACGATAAGTTGTATTTTCAAGAGCAAAGAATATTGAAAGTTTCAATAATTCATGATGTTCTGATCTTTCAAAAGTTACATCAGCATCTGTAGAATCTACAGTAACTGAAGGTGCAGAAGTACTTGTTAAAGAACCATCTGTAATATCTTTACCTGATATAGAAGCCCAAAGAATATTTTCTACCATATCCATGTCTCCACTTTGTCTCCAACTGTTTGTTCCATGCTTGAAAGGTCTTACATATGTTCCGAAAGACCATTCTGCAGGTGGTAAAGAGTCGTTGAATCGTTTTGAACCACGGTTAGGTGCGGCACCAGCTTCGTTAATTGTAACGTCTGTGCTCTCACTTCCTTGTGAAAAACTATATCCATCTAATACACCAATTCTAAAAGTGTTGATTTTCTTAGCAGTAGCTGAACCATCATGAGTACCATTACCCTTAAATAGTCCTAAAGCCACTCTTGAGTTGTCAGTAGTAGTAGTACTTGTAACACCATTTACTGTTAGAACAAGTCCATTGTCTCCACTTCCACTAGAAGCTGTTGAAGTTGCAGTTTCATTGTCTACAAATCCAGAGCCTCGGAAGTTATTTGGAATATAGACTTCAGTAACTGCACCACTGCTTACAGCAGCTACGATTACTTTAAAGCCTGTACCAGATCCACTGGTTGTTCCCATGGTAACTACATCGCCTACAGCATGGTTAGTGTTTGTTCCGCCGATTGCATCAACAGTTAAAACTGACCCACCACTTGCGTGTACTCCATTTACAGAGCTGACAAATACTTTCGTATTTCTCGATAAATTTAAAGCCATTTTGCTTTCTCCGTTTTATAATGGAAAGGGGTGCGGCGACATATTTATGTGCCTTACCTGTTTCCTAATATCGTATTTCTATACTCATTTCACCTATAGCTAAAGGGGCTAATGCTCCTTCATCTGTAGTTATACTTTGTATTACCATATTTGTTGTTGACAAATTTGGCGAAACAGTATCGTCATACGTTAATACATCATTATCATCTATAACTCTTTCGATATCTTCAAATAATAATGATAATTCTTCTTGAGCATCGTTCTCATTATGAACATATGCCCTTATTGAAATTTGTAAAAATCTCCATTTAAATTCGCCTGGTTGGTACTCTCTAGTTTCTGCACCTGCTACCACGCAAACTTTTGGATATTGTTGTATTTCATCTAAAAATATTAATTTAGATGTTACATTGCCGGAAACATTCGTATTATATGGATGATTTCCGTTTAGTAATTTTATTTTTTCTGTAAGAGCATTAGCAATCTTTTTTCTTGCTGTTCTATATGTGCTTGCCATTATACTCTCCTAGTTATAAATTTAAGTTCTGCTTGTGATATTGCTAAATTTCTTATACTTTTTCCTATTACTCCTCTTGGGTCATAAGATGCTGGATACCTTCCATCATTCTTACCAGGTTCAAATACTTTATATGTATCTCCATAGGTATAACTAATATTCATCAATCCTCTTTTATCTGGTACTATTGAAAGTACTTCGGCAGAACCAGCAAATGTTCCAGTTTTATTTTCAAGGCCTGGTCTACCCATATTTTTTTGTATTTCTGTTGCTAAGTGATTATTTATATAACCCATTAGTCTTCCTACTCTTCTAAAATCTTCTTCTCTATCAGTTTGTCTGCCTTTTCTAGGAAGTGTTATTCTTCTTGGTTTAAATCTTCTACCTTTTCGTAAAAGGGGTAATTTTCTTTTAGGTCCTTGTGTTGGGCCTTTTCTTGGTGCTTTGTACCGTTTACCTATTGCTCCATGCATTATTGTTTGTCTTACTGTATCTATTAAAGACGGTGAGGAACCTAACTCAGCATACTCTATAACATCTTTTTGAGTTTGACTCATAGTAGCTTCATCATCTAATTCGCTTAAAACAAAAGCCGTTAATGATCCTGTAATTTGTCTTGCAAGTCCACCTTTCATTTTAGAGTTTAATTCTTTATCTTCTAGGTAAAACTCTGTTTTCTTTTCTAATAAATCTTCACTAGTAAAATTTTCAGATTCTGTTGTTAAAGCTTCTAGTGTTGGAACATCAATTTCCCCACTTCTTACCATGGCAAGAAAAGCTCCTAATGCTTTTCCATCTCCTTCGAATATTCTTCTAGCCAAATCTGTTTCTAGTTTATCAACTGCATTCAGCAATCTGATAATATTCTCAACTATAGTTGTAAGCTTTTTTATTTGCGCCACCTCATCCGCAGGTAATCCTTTTAAGTCTATTCCTCTAAGAATGTTAAGAGTTACTTCCATTCTTTTTGTAGCAATACCTATTTCATGTCCTAAATCTATTTTTCCAGCTTCATCTTCTGCAAATATTTCTTTTTTAATAATCCTAAGTTGTTTTGCACTTAGGGCACTTTTACTGCCATCTCTATTTAGTTTCATTAGTACAGCTTCTTGAGTGCCATCGTTATTATTTTGAACTCCATCAGCAACAACTGTGAAATCTGAATATGCTTTTACTTTATATCCTGAACCATACAGTGCTTCAAACACTTCTGGGTTAATATCTATCCAACCCTGCCCTTCTACCATTAATCTGCCTATTCCATCGTCAATTTCTGATAACAACTTTAAATGAAAATTAAATACTCTGTCTAACTCATCTCGAACTTTTTCATTTTTACTTGCTATTGTTTGTAATGCTTTTTCATATGCCGTTTTAGCAGCTTTACTTTTTACTGCTCTTTGTTTATTGATCGATTTTTGTACTTCTTCTGAAGGTAGTGTTCTTTTTGCCATTATTTATGTATCTTGTAAAAATCTAGTATCCTCTTAATATGGTCTGGGAATCCTATATTTTCTTTCAGACTTGTAGATACAGAGTTCTGTATCGAAGCTCCAGCAATTGTTAATCTATCTTTTCTTTCGTCTTTCAAATAATATTTTACTAAATCAAAACATGCCAGTTTTAAATCTTCGGGTGTCGAAGCATAACCTGACCTATATGTAACTTTTACTGCGGCTCTTCCTTTTGGGAAAGCTTTATCTGCTGTTGCAGTTGTTCTATAAATAGTGTCTCGTTCAGTGTCTACTACGTATTCGTACTTACCACTAGAATCTGAGTTACCAGTTATTAAAGTTGTATATGAGTCATCTTGTCCAGTTCTTTCTGCTACCAGAGAGACGCTGACAAGTGGGCTTTCATCCACTAAAATAGCATTTGTATAATCATCTTGAATATCAAAATACTCTGTTTTATCTGTTGAATAATAATCAACAAATGACGTGCCACAGTAAGTTTTTACTGCTTGACTTATGGCTGGCACTATAACATTGATTTTCGCATCTTCCGTCACACCAGTGATACCTGCGAAATCCTTATACTGTTGTAATGTTACTAAATTTGCCATAATTAAAAGTGTGGGGCGATTAAGGCCGCCCCACGAATCCTGTCTAAGCTTAAATTAAGAAGCTTTGTACATGTGTCCCCATTTAGAAGTAACACCATCGATAAGATCGGTGAAGCCAATTCTTTGTGAAGCAACAAGCACTCTGCGTTGAGCAGCAACTTCGTAGTCAGATTCAACGGTTACACCGCGTAATCTTGGTAATACGTAGTTTCTAGCGTTAACAGCGATAGCTGCGAATTTAGATACTGCTGGAGTAGCGAACTCATCACATAATAGTACTCTTGATCCGAATACTTGTCCGATTTCACCACTTAGTTTAGTAGCCATGTCGCCTACTAAGTTAGCATCTTGGAATTCAGCATCTTCTAGTAGTTCAAAGTATGTTCTTTGTGACACAATGTAAACTACGTCTGCTGGGTTAACACCATATTTACCCATGTTTTTTCTCATTGAAAGAAGTTCTGCAGCTGTAACTGTATCAGAAGCAAAAGCAGTAGTTGACTGTGTGAAATCACTGTCATTTCTTGCTAAGTGTAGAAGCCCTTCAAAAGCCGCTCCACTTGTTCCGTATACACCATCAGCATCATCACCAGCTAGGATAGCGTTTTCGATACCTCTAGCGTGAGATCTTACCATAGACTCTCTAATTAAAGGTAGAATTGGCATGATAGCATCTTCTTCAGTTTCATTACCTAAGTAAGACTGAGAAATAAGTTTCTTAGTTGAAAGAGTTCTTTCAGTCATAGTAACACCAGTATAAGGTGCTCCGTATGTGTCGCCTCTGGTTTCTAAGTTACCATAAGGAGATGATCCAGTTGCGGCTTGGTTAGAAGTAAATTCTGCATAACCTGCATCTGGTAAGATTGGGATAATCATATTCGCAGAAGTCATAGCAATTTCTCTAAATAGAGGAGCTAGGACTAATTCGTTTTCGATATCTCTTTCGATATTTGTTGAAACAACTTGTTCGAAATCAGCTGATGAAACTTCAACACCTGAATGTTGATTTACTTTTTCCATCAAAGATTTTGCCATTGGAGTGTCCCATCCTTTTCCAGTCGCTAGACCAGCAAATTTAGCATCTGCAATGTCTGACTCGAAGGATTTCTTCCAATCGCCGTTGTTTCCTTGTCTGTCAGAGAAATGTCTTTTTGACTCACGAATATTCATGATTTCTTCAGACTTCTCTGCTAGTTGAGCTTCTAGTGATTTAACAACACCTTCTAAGTTAGTGTAGTTATCGTTCACACGTTTCTCAACGTCAGACATTAATTTTTCAGCACCTGTTAATCCAGCTTGGATTACAGTTTTTTGCTCTTCCTGTTTTGCTTCCTCGGAGGCTTTTTGAACTTCAGCTTCTTCAGTAGCTTTTTCAGCTAATTCTTCTGCAGCCTTCTGTTCAGCAGCTTTAAGTTCGGCTTGTTTCATTGCATACTGAGCAACTGCTTTTTCAGCAGCTTCTGCAGCAAATGACTCAAGATTAAACTCTGGGTTGCTCTCAGGAGATTGTTTTTCTTTTGACATATTTGTCTCCGTTGTGGCTTTCGCCGTACTTGGCTGCTCAATTTCAACAGCATCTGCTGAATCGTTTAAGTTAGCCGTATAAAAAGTATGCTTGTACTTATTGTACTCTTCCATAGAATCAAATGATTTGCTTAACCCAAAAGTTGCCCCTTGGTTGCAAGGTATTGATACTACAGAAACTTCAAAAAGCTCTGCGTCCTTTATTTTATATCCGTCAGTTTCAGTCATATAATCAGCGTCCTTGACTTTGAAACCAACAGAAAAAGCTCCAAGGACACCGTCTTTAATTAATTGCGTTACATCACCAGCAGCTTTAGAAATCTTTGCAGATATTTCTAAGCCGTTGTCTGTAACTTTTAAATCTTTTGCACGACCAATCGGTTTGTCATAGTTATGATTAAACAAAATAATTGGATTACCTTTATAGTTTTCCAATCCACCTTTTGTCCAAGCATCGGCTTCGATTATGTCGCCTGCTCTATCGAGAGCATTAGTACTAGCAGATCCTTTAATATCTACACCACCATCTTCGTTTTCGCCTAGTGATTTAAAAGTGCTAGTCCAATGATAAATTTTACTTGACATCTTTCTTCTCCGCTTTCTTGGCTTTAGGGGCCTTTGGCGCAGGAGCAGGAGCTGGAGCTTCAACAGCAACAACTACTGGATGTCTTTTCTTCATGGCTGATATTACTCGTTTCCAAGATCCAAATGCTCGTCTAAGCATATAGTCTTTTACGGGAACGTCAGTACCATGGCTTTTGTAGGTTGGTAAATCCATTGACTCGACTCCTTGTTCTACGAACCAGTCGGATAATGCTTTTGCCATCATATCTTTTGTCATAATTTTATTCTTCCTCTATTGGTGACGACTCTGGTGGTCGACCTCCCTCTTCGGGATTAACGGCTGAGCCTGCAATATTTTGCGGTACTCTAGGATCGTCAAATCCGTCTACAGGTTCTTTGCCTATTGCTTCTCTTGCTTCATTTGGACTTATAATTCCAGTATTAACAAGCGTTGCATAATAAGCTGCTTGGTCTCTCAATTCTGGTTGTAATGCAGGTATTCCTGTTACATCTTCAGATAGTGAGAATCCAAAGTATCGTTCTAATGCATATCCCATCTTTCTTACGATTGGTAAGACAGTTTCAAGATAGTACAGTCTGTGATTGGGTCTTATATTTGCGTTATTACCACCATCCATTAAAATGGGTGGTATTCCCATAGCTTCTAATATAATTTTCTCATTCGCTGTTATGGAACTTTGAAAATCTAGTTCTTTGAAATTGATATTTGTTAAGGTAGATA
>Ga0315315_10003744_pt1 | contig 14002 bp, 6 predicted proteins | sample M140m3416metaG_FD_203699 | JGI IMG/M metagenome (GOLD analysis project Ga0315315, IMG submission 203699) | Ammonia-oxidizing marine archaeal communities from Monterey Bay, California, United States - M1 40m 3416 | ecosystem: Environmental > Aquatic > Marine > Intertidal zone | place: USA...
CGTCGAGCAGGAGGCCGACAAGGCCGACAAGATGGCCGAGGGCCAGGCGGAGGCCGCGCTGCAGCAGGTTCCGGTCAGCTCCGGAGGTCCCCAGGCCCAGCCGTCGCCGTCGCCGTCGCCGTCGCCGTCGCCGTTGCCTCCGCCTCCGCCGGCGGTGCAGAGCACCTCGGCCAAGGAGAACCGCCGGAGGCGCAAGTGGACGCTGGTGCTGGAGGGGCTGCCCCTCATCGGCCACCTCGACCACGAGTCGGCCAAGAGGTTCGACCAGAGGGCCGAGGAGGAGCGGGCCGCAGCCGCAGCCGCCGCCGGCCGCGGCGGAGGCGGAGGCGACGGCGGAGGAGCGGACTCCGACGGGGCCAGCGCCGGGGGGGGAGGCGCCTCCTCCCCGGCCGAGGCCGCCGGGGCCGGGGCCGGGGGCGGGGCCGGGGGCGGAGCGAGCCCCAACCCCCCTGGCTTCGGCACCCGCTTCCGGGACCGGGCGGGCCTGTACGCAGAGCCCAGGGAGGGCCCGCCGGTCCAGCCGGTGGTGTTCTCGCACTTCTTCGACCGCGTCGAGGCCACCTTCCGCACCGTGAGGAGGAAGGAGGACGTCCGGAGGCAGTTCGGGAGGGGGAGGCAGAGGCAGGCCGTCCCGGCGCAGGCGGCGGCGTCCGAGGTCCCGGCGCCCTCCCCGGAGGGTCCGGGACCGGCCGGAGCTGCCCCCCCCCCGGAGGGGGCTGGACCGTCCCCCCCCGGAGCCGAACCCAGCAAGAAGTCCCGCAGGCAGAGGAGGATCGAGGAGCAGGCGGCGAAGGAGGCGGCGGCCGAGGCGGCGAGGAGGACGGCCGAGGAGAGGCGCAGGGCCGCCGCCGTGGCGTCCAGGGCCCCGCCCAAGGACGAGAAGGCGGATGATCTCGCCCTCGGCGCCGAGCGGAGGATGGTGTGGACGAGGGAGGGGCACGACACTGACGACTCCTCCGCCTTCCACCTGTCGTACGTGGACGACCCGACGGGGGGCACCGACAGCCTCGACGCCCTCCCCCTGGTCGTTGACGGCGAGTTCGACCGGGTCATCGCGACCGTAACCCTGTACCGGAGGGCCGGGGGGGAAGAGCGCTTCATCCCCAGCCGGACGCTTGCCAGGGACCTGTTCCCGTCCTACCTCTCGGACCTGAGACGAGTCGAGGGCGACGAGTCGCTGGGGAGGGAGTTGGCTGAGATTCAGGCCAAGACCGACGAAGAGCGCAACAGGAAGGAGGCCAATGAAGCTGCAGCCGCTGCCGCACTCGCGAAGGAGGCAGAGGAGAAGGCCGCGGCGGAGAGGAACAGCAAGAAGAAGAAGAAGGCCAAGAAGGACAGGGACCTTTCGCCCAGCTCTTCGGGGAAGAGGAAGAAGGAGAAGCCCAAGATTAAGCTGAGCATGAAAGGAGCGACGGAAGGTAATTGGAGCCGATCGGTCACGCCCATATTTGGAGGTGCGGCAGCTGCCGGCGCGTCCAAGGCGGAATCGCAGCCCTCGCAGGAGCCTTCGCCTAAAGGCCTTCCCGAGGATACGATACAAAAGGCCGAGGCCGAAGAGAAGACTGCCAACGAGACCGAAAGCGGGAATGTCAAGAGGGACGAACTCTATGTCCCTCCGTTCGAAAATGAGCTCGTCATCCCTCCCACCATCACCCGATCCGAAGCTCTCAGGGCTATCTTTTTGCACATAAAGGAGAATGGCCTTCAAGATTTGACCGACCTGTCAATGATCAATAATGACGAGAAACTTGCCAGACTTTTTGGACGCCCTCGAATGTCATTCTCTCAGGTTGGCAGCCTTCTTGTCTCGAGGAAGCTCCTCCGCCCTGCCAACCATTTAGAGCCAAATGACCTAAAGGCCGAGGCGCCAATTCAGTTCATTTATGTCTTGACGGTGGACGGTGCCGATCGGTCAGCCATATCATACGACGCTGAAGTTGCTGGCCCAGCAGCCCTGACGGAGGATGAACATATTCCTACTATGATGTCATGTGACGTCGATGTTTCCTTCCCCGGGCTGTATCACGACCGAACGAAGGAGCTTATGCGGAAAGTAAAGCTGCGCGAGTATGAGTACAACGCCACTCGCAACAGGGCTAGCAAGGCCTTGCTCCCCAACAGGTCGACCAAGGCAGACGAAGAAATTGTGAAGGCCAGGCTAGAAGATGTTGTCACGGGCCGGAGCCTTGCCGCAGCGACTCACATGCCGGCGCTCCTGGCGCTGGCGAGGGAGGCACCGGAGGGGACCGAGGCAGCTGCCAACGCCGTGGCTGACGCACGCATGGCGGATCTTATGGACAGGCTTCAGAAAAGGATCAAGGCGGCGGAAGCTTGCTGGGGGGTTGTCGATGCTTGTCGGAAGTCGACCTGAGCCGATATGTTCTTAACTATTTTTTAGCTAGGAAGTCCTTAAGTAAATCTATTTGATACTGTATGCGGAGTACGTAGTATCCATAATACGAGCTCGTAATACTAGAGATTACAGTACGCTCGTATGCATACTGGAGCGTTACTTGAAAACCTCATTATTAGGATTGGAGAATATCGTTCTAATTTAGCCACTAGCTAGTATTCGGCGCTCCTGCGCGCTGACGCAAAAAGACCAAGGCCTTTTTTTTGCTTTCAAACTGTCACCCTTTGTTTCCTTACCGCCATTCACGCCCACATTCTTACACCCTCGGAAAGAGCCGTGCCAATATACATTGGGCACTCTGACGGTCCCCGGCGGCGGTACACCAACCAACACCTAATCATCGTCTCGACGTCGAAGGTGTTTAGGCGTTAGTAAACCGACAAAAAGCACGCGTCGCATAGACTAACGCAATACGCGAGAGGCAAGGAGACATATGTATGTACCGGTACGAACAATTCGTTACCTGCAAGTATTCTCGGAAAGATGGAACCCGCCGATCCAATGCAGTCCTTAGCCAACTCTGGCGACTATTTCGATGCAGAATTCGAGAATATTATGGGCGTCTCTGCCGAAGGTGGGGTTGAGACCGCGAGCAGCCTTGCCTTGAGTCCTATTGCCCTTACGCACTCTCAAAACGGGGAAAGCGGCGGCGACGGCGGAATAGGTTCGTCGCCCAGTCTCTTTTTATCTTCGGCACGTCTTGAGCCACTGCTGGCGCTTGAAGGAGATACGGGTACCTTTGATGCGTACGCCCCGGCGAATGCTGTCCATATGGTTTTGCAGGAGAATGCCAAGCTACCAACATTCAATATGACGGTCGATCGGAGCAACGCTGCGCCAGGCCTGGCAACGAGGGTACGGGCCAACAGTATGAACCGCGGATTTGGAGTCACTGCGCCCCCTCCATCATCAGCGGATGGGGCTAATGTTGGTGCATGGTTTGATGATGGTCCTACGCACGACCTTGACGAGATAGTCCGCCTCACTCGCAACGACATCAATCTTTCGGAAGTTTTTCTTGGTTCGGACGATCGCAGCTCTGAGGCCCTGGCTTATTCAAATGCCGCATCTCCAGCCGCTGCTAACCTCGGACAGACGCAAGCACCGTCACAGTTACCGGTTCGAAGGGGTATCTCCCACGCTGTCCCATCTAATGGAGCCTCCCCCCCTCCTTTCTTGGCAAATTCCGGGCCCGACTCGAATTTGAAGGCGCATTACTCTCACGGGCGTTCTATACCACTTCCGATACCCACCCGTTCTGAAAGTGTAGCTGGAGCACCTGGGCCAGATACCATGGCAGATGCCGTGGCAACTGCTGCAGCGATTGCGAGTCAAACCATAGCCTCACCTGTTGCTCCGCCAGTGACGGTGAGAGCGGGGCAGCAGGCAGGATCAAAAGCGACACCCGCGACGGAGGGAGTTGTGATAGGAACAGCATCGACGACGCTGCCATCGCAGGTGGGCGCGGAGGCCGCACGTTCGGCAATCACATTGGGTCAGCGCCAATCAGGCTTTCCGAACAACCAAAAACAGAGTCTACAGGCTCATTCTGCTAATGTTGCAGCCGCTCATTCTTCCTCCAAGGCGTCATTAAATGATTCTGCGAGGAAGAGGAGTCAGTATGGCTTTGGATCCAATCACGCGGTTCCTTCCGTTCCTATGCCGCCAATGAAGAGAGCAGCAGCTCCAGCCGCCATGATGGCCAAAATGGCATTCTCAACGACCCCAGGCGCGGCGCCTTTGGGGGGATCAGCAGCGAAACGACCACTGCCACCGACGATGTCACGACCCGCAGAGGTACAGGCCGCCGATAGCCTTTCACAGAAGAGGATTTTTCCCGGCAATATTAATGCCGGTCCTGCGTATGAGCGAAAGAAGCAACGAGCCAAGAATGCCCGTGCGCAGCTAAACGATGCCATCGAGCAACTAGATCTTGCTATTAGTTTGGCAGGAACTCATTCCACCCAAAGGGCACAGAGGCTGTCAGCACACACAATGAAGCCTCTCTCGTCACCCGATAATATGCTGTGCCCAATTCGAACATATCGAAATCTGTCAGTAAAAAATATGGAAGATACTAGCAAGAAGGCTGGGTTGGCCAAAAAATGGGAACGCCCATCATTTGTGGGAACAGCGGCAGCCGTTGTCAAGGGTTTAAATGCTCAGTGCGAAGCGCTAATGAGGGAATTGGTAGAAATGAACAGACTGTGCAGAGAGCTTAAAGCTAAGAACGAGGCGATTCCGAGCGATGCTCCGGGGGATAGTTCTAAGGGTGCAGCAACCATCAAATCGGTTATATCTTCCAAAGATTGTGTCCTTGAGGAGTCCGTGCTAGTCAGCGAGGCAAGCAACGGAGAAGGGTTCGGCCCTGATGGAAATGTGGTAGAGCCATCACCAAAGAAAGTGAAAGTCTCGGAGGGTGAAAAGTCTGCGACATCAGAGTCTATGTTGCCACCAATGAAAGATGAACTATCGAAGGTGATTCGGGAACATAAATCACTTCACGAGAAGATTCTTTCCTGTCTCGATCCAACATCACTATTGAAATGTCATTCTGTTTGTCGCAATTGGGCCGAGTCATCCTGCTTTGTTGGGGACAAGCCGTGGACCATTCTGTCCTTGCGGCGCTTTGGTGGGTCAAATGTTATGCTATGGCGAGAAGATGACAGCGATGATGTAGACAAAAAATCTGCTATATCGCCTACGCAGTCAAAGGCTTTAAGGCTTTATAAACGAATGGACGCCGCTGCCGTAAGACCACCTTGTCTATATGAGGGCAATGTTCGCATGGGCCACAGCAAGGTACCTGGAGTCGTTGGCGCGTGGTTGAGCATGGTAGAACGCAGCAACGGAGAAACTCTCCGGAGTGTCCGCAGGATGAATACCAAAGATATGACCTCCCCTTTAACATGCGGTGGCTTCCAGACGCTCCCTGTCATTGAGCTACGGATCCTAATACAAAATATTGGGGCCGCGAACGCTTTTATCTCTGTGCCTGACCAAGCCTTGGTTGTAGATGCATCGACGAGAAGAAGAGGGGAACAGATGACTGAAATAAGTTGGGATGATCGTCTTACCAAAAAGATTATCAGCCCTGATGGCACCACAAAGACGCTCTCAACGGCTCAGCCTGGGAGAGTGATTGGAAGCCACGTTCCAGAACTTTTTCGTCTCGGTCTTTTCGATTATGTTGTGCTTGTCGCCAATTTTTATGCGAAAGGATGTTCGACAGCTAACAAATTCCGCCGACGTGCAAATCACATCAAAGTCCTGGTTCATGCCGACGGCACAACACGTGCTCTTGCTGTTCCCTTAAACAATAGGGAAGCTTGTGATGACGATGGAAGTAGCTCGGCCAGTTGTCCGTCCTTGGATAATCACCCAATAGGTGAAATTTTGGTAAAAAAATGAAAACAAAACAAATTATCGGTCGTCCATTTTTGTGCACGGTAGTGCCTACTAGCTACTCCTAGTAGTAGTATGAGTAACTACTGAGTAAGTTGATTGGTCAAAGGAGTATTTCCGCTCCATGATTCCATGGCTGGTCAGACCCGGAGATATACTGCTAGTGGGAGTATTAACAACCACCCCCCCAACCCACCAGATGGGGCCTGCTTATATTGATGAAAATGGCACAAGATCAGATACGGTCCAAGACAAAGTCAATGTTCCACGAGATGTTTAAATTAGGGTTAGGGTAATGCGGTTTTCTGAGAAAAAATAAAACCATACCTACTACGTAGCTCATCCAGGTGGTATGATCGTGAGTTGGCAAAGGAGGCGGGATCGCCGGTGGCCGATTACACAACTCAACATTGCCGAAAGCATGCTAAATTATAAATTTTATGAAAGCATGCTAAATTATATACAGTACGACTCGTACGAGTCGTAATACTCGTACTCTACTACGTATTATGCATACTATTCATAGTAGTAATATTACTAGTATGCATACTACGAGATCTTACTACTAGCTAGTAGTGGTATGCATATTATGTACTCGTGCATAATAATACTCTACTAGCTAGTAGTTGGTGTTTATGTGCATACTACGCTCGTACTATAGTATTAATAATACTAGCTAGTATGCATAATATGCATACTCTTGTACGAGTAGAGTAGTACTAGCTACTAATACCTAGCTACTCTAGTAGTAACTCTGTATGCACAATACTAGCTACACTTAAGAAAGCCACAGCAGGTTTCCCGTTTTTTACTATTTACTTGCTCTACTACTCTTAGTCCACAACGATCGTACGAGTAGTAGAGTATGTTGAAATTGAGAAGACGCAACACGCGCGTAGGCTAAATCTAAAATTAATTAGCCTATCGAGGAACATGTTAGAATTCCATTCACATCATCATCGTACGCTATACAGGCAGGGGTGTGCGGCATTGTTCTATGTATACTTTTACTACGGCAGTAAATTAATTACTCTCAGTAAGTATCCACGGCACGAAAAAAGTATCTATCACTTCGAGAACGGGTTGCAGATGACAGCTGATGAAAGATACGAGAGAGTACATTACATTTGAAAAAAATCGTGTCAAAGATTTCTTACCGTTCTTCATAGATTGATCATCGTTCCAACGCTCAACCATGAACCTCAAGACCATTTCATCCCTCGTCCTCGTCCTCGCTGGCGCTTCCAATGCCGCTGCCTCCCGGGCCTTTGTTCCCAAAACAATGGCTGCTGACAAGGCTTTGTCCCTACGCGGAGGTGCCGGGCCCATCCCTGCGGACACCATGGCAAAGACTCTCACAGGCCTTTATGGCGTGCAGGGAGTTTATAACTATCTCGCTCCTGAGAAGAACAACGAAATGTACGGCATAAAAGGTTCCAAAATGTCGAACTTCATTGGTGAGGGAGTTGGCAGTTTTGTGCTATCTTCCGCAGCCGCCATGTACGCTATGATCTACCATGACATGCCTGCCCTCAAGGCAATTGGAGTATCAACCCTCCCAGGCATGGTACAATCCGCCAGGGCCCTGTTGAACGACGTACCCGCTGACATTGGTATTGCGAATGGCGGACAGTATTTCAATCTAGCTGTCAATATTTTTGTTGCTCATGCTCTCCTCACCGGCGCCGACTACGCCACAAATGCTGCCAAAGGATACGCCGTTTACATGGGGCTAGCAATGCTTCAGTGCCGTCTCGCCCCGGCATCCTCCTTCAAGACATGGGGCTGCCCTGAGGGAAGCAACTCTGAGAAGTTCATCCTCAAGATCATGGGCCAGGCAGGCCTCGGCTACTCCGTCCTAGTTTGGTACCTCGCCAACGGTACCGACACCCTTACCTCAATCGGTTACTTTTGTGTCCCCCTTTTGGTTTCCTTCCTCGAATTTGTTGCCTCCGGTGAAATGGAAGCCGCTGGTGTGGACAACGCCAAGGTTCTTCCCTGGATTGCTCTGATGACCGCCAGCATTGCCACCTTGGCTCTCTAATCACTGGTGTGATGATCATGGTGCGTTTCGCGTCAGATTGTTTCCTGCAGCGCAAGCAACGATTCTTCGGGATCCTTTTTTTCTTTCACCGTTCCTTTTTCCATGTGTTTCCTTCCTGATGCAAGTCTTGATTGACCATTCTTATTCAGCTGTCGGCAATAAGAAATAATAGTATGTAGCAGAGTATCACGAAATGTAATCTATCGATATACGTACTTTAGTACATACAATAATATACATTGTAATCTCCGAAAAGTACTACGAGCTCGTAATACTAGCTAGTATTATAATATGCATCGTAGATATTTCATGTACCAGCCAGTATGACGTGTGTTCGGGATCGGGAAGCTTTTGAACTTAAATTTTATACAAGCTAGAGTACTCTAGCTAGTAGCTTGTAGAACTCTCCTAGAGTAGCTACGCTCGTACTGTACAAAAGTGAATCACCGGCCAGATCAAATCTAACCCCTCGTATAAAATACACAGCTGAGAGCTGTATAATAATACGAAAGGAGGTATATTACTAGCTATATTTGCTGTACGAATCGTAGCTACTATGCATAGCTATGCATATTACTCTACTTAGTACGAGCTCGTAGTAGTGTTGTGTATAGGATTTTATTTGGCTTCGTCTGTCCATCGCCCAGTCTGATCATCATCCATCCGCTCTCTGCAAACTAGAAACTAAATTAAGAGTCTTCTGGGTGCGTTCTCAATTCCAAAAGGTAAAGAAATTCACAATTGCATGCGTGGTCGTCGTATCAGAGACGGACAATTGCTGCCATGGATGTCATTGAAAGCTCATCGTCCCGAATATACTCCTTATCGACAGGGCCAGTCCTTCCAGAATGGCTGGGAGAGAGGGCCCGGCGTAATCTCTCGAAGCGCGACTCGGCCATCCGCCGCCGCATCGAGCTCCTCCAAGACTTTTCAATGCCATGCGCGTCGTCTAAGCTGCGCCAGAGTCCCGACGGCCAGTACCTTTTGGCAGCGGGGACATACCACCCACGAATCCGTGTTTATGAGCTGGAGGAGATGGGGATGAAATTTGAGACATACCTCGACGCAGGCGTCGTCGACTTGACGTTCTTGAGTCAGGATTATGGAAAGATTGCCATGCTCAATGAAAACCGAACAGTAACGTTCCGAGCACCATATGGAATACACACCTCAATGAGAATTCCCACATTTGGTCGAGCAATGGCATACGAGCCTACAACATGTGAGCTCTTGATCGCCTCTAGTGGTAAAGGTCGGAATACCTCTTCCTTCAAAGGAAGTGCAAATAAGTCGAATGCCGACGGGGGATCGATTTACAGGATCAATCTTGAGGAAGGTCGCTTTGCTGCTCCTCTCGTGTACTCTACAACCACAAAGACTGGTAACGTGGTTGGAGGTACATGCATATCAGTGTCTCCTGCACATCCTCTAACTGCACTAGGATGCGAGGACGGAATGATCAGATTTTGGGACAACAGGGTTCCTCACAACTCGTCCGGAAAGCCGGATTCCATCAACCTTAACCCTTTCCTCAATCTTGACGTCAAGTCATCCACCAGTGGATATGGATTTTACGACGAATCCACTCTGGCAACACAGAATCCAGGTGAAATTAGCTCCGTCGCGTATGATAACGCGGGTCTATCCATGGCTGCTGGCACTGCTGGTGGCGTTGTCGCTCTTTACGATATGCGTTCGTCGCGACCACTCCACGTCAAAGAGCACCAGTATGGTTTGCCGATTCATACAGTCCGTTTCCACTCGGGGAGTGGTACAATTATGAGCTCAGACGCCAAACTAGTCAAAATTTGGAGGTCGAAGCCTTCAGCGATTGCGTCTACAGCTTCGATGATGGAAGACGAGTTGGCTCACACTGGAGCTGAGGACGGCGGAAAAGGATTGGGGTCAATCGTTTCCAACGTCGAGGGCACCGCTGACTTTAACCATTTCATCGTTGCCGGAGACGAGACCGACCCGACAGGAGATGTGTCAGGCTTAGTCCTGTGCGCTACGGAACAACCAGCGATGCAGTCATTTTATATCCCCGCGCTCGGTCCTGCTCCGCGCTGGTGCTCCTTCCTTGACAATATAACTGAGGAGCTCGAGGAGAGAGACAGCGCTGACGCTGGTGGCGGTGCTAATGGAGGCGCGTCCAAATCAGGTACCGGAGACGGGATCTACGAGGATTACAAATTCCTCACCCGAGATGAGATTGAGAGCTTGGGTATGGAAACTCTTGTTGGAACACCGCTCCTCCGAGGGTACATGCACGGTTTCTTTGTCGACGTCGGTCTTTATAACCGAGTCCGCGCTGTTGCCAACCCCTTCGAGTACGAAGAGTACAGGAAAAAGAAAGTCAAAGAAAAAATGGAGGCTAAGAGAGCAAGTCGCATTGCACCCCGAAAAGATGCGAGTAAGGTGCCAAAGGTGAACCCTGACCTGGCAACAAGACTCATGTCCAAGGCATCGGCGGGCAAGAATACCAAGGCAGCTAAGCTGGCCAAGACTATGCTCAGTGATGATCGTTTTGGATCGCTCTTCAGCAATCCAGACTTCGAAATTGACGAGGATGATATCAACTTTAAATTGAGAAACCCCAGCGGTGTTGCCGACTCAAGAAATGTCGCGAATGACGACGACATGGACAGTGATCGAGATGAAAGTGACGAGAATGCCGAAAAAGAAGATTCGTTTAATGACGACGATGTCGTGACTGGATTTACCAGAGCTGGAAGTTCCGAGGAAGACAATAGCGACGGCGAAAGTGTTCGCTGGAGTAGCTCAGACGATGATGACGATGAGATCCGAGGTGAGAATTACGAAGAAGTTAAAGCTTTGGAAAAGTCAGAGAAGCGACAGAAGAAAGAGGCCGCAAAGAAGGTAAAGGTAGTACGCACGGAGAAACCTTCAAAGGCGAAGAAGAATGTTATGTACGAAGCTGATGATTACGGAGGTGGGGAAAGCGATGCTCTTGGGCTTGGTCTGGGTGACGCTTTGGCAAATACCAAGGCCAAACGTCGTAGAGACGAGACCAATCTTTCTCTTGAGCAGAGACTTAAAAAGAAAGAAGAAGATATGCTATACAAGGGAGAGACGAGGATTGTAAAGAGCAAGGGCGAAGGATCTTCCAAGGAGGTCAGCTATATACCCAAAGACACGCGCAAGAAGATCGAGGCTGAAAAGGCAAAGAGGGCGGAGGAGGCAGCGGAATTAGAAAGAGGCAGCAGGAGGAAGCGGCGAAATGTGAAGGAACTGGGCTTCAAACAACCCTTCAAGAGAAAGATGTAAGCTCAGAAGGTTTCTATTTTAAAGTTTCGTCAACCGTTTCAGTAGAACGCGCATCCCAAATGGAGCACAAGGACGTAGATAAAAATGCTGTTCGATGAGATAGATACAACAGCACTTGACTCATCGACACTCCAAACTAAATTCGGTGTTGGCGACAGCGTTGGCCGTACGGTAGGTTCACCAGTCATTGTTGTTGGTTCCATTGACAAGTCAATCGTTGGAGTACTAGTGGGAGATAGTGTAGCATTAATCTCTGCAGGTTTGGAAGTATTCTGGTCCGCTACAGGAATAGTGACTGGCATCGCTGTTTCTTGGTGGAAACCAAGCTCAATTGCGCGAACACGACCAAAGACATCTGCATAGTAAAGAAAACAGCCGCCAGGAGACAGACTGAATTCAGCGCTCACGCCATACTCGCAGAATGGATTAAACTGATCGTACGTACCACAATAAACAGACCATAACGAATCGCCAGTAACTGAATTGTGAGCAGTAATCTTTCCGTTCGCTCGCTCAACCGAATACAATATCTTTCCATCCGGAGATATACGTGCCTCGACCTGAATTGCTGAGTCTGTTTCTTTGATCCATTGTGTCAGACCAGACGTAGTTTCAACGGAATACAGATATCCGGAGGCAGAGCTGACAAACATACTCATTTCATCATTTGATAAAGTAGGAGCACTGATAAGTGGCATCCTAGCGTCCGAAGAATCCTTGTTGAACTGTTCTGCTTTCCAACTAGCCCTTCGACCAAAACGTGAGTTCCATCCTCTCAAACTCGCTTTCGATCCAGTAAAGTAAATATTGAGACCGTTCCGAGAAAGAATCGGTTTCGTTATCGTGGACCAACCGTTAACTTTAAGCAAATAAGGCTGAATGGATGTGAAATTTCCCGGTATGATATCTACCGGGAACTGGAATGCGAGGGAAATCCCCTTGAGTTCTCTTCCTTCACCATTACTCTGAGCCCAGGCAGCAACATCGTTTGTGTTAAGATCCCCTTCTCCTTCTCCAAAGTTACCTAGCGTTGGATGGTGGACAAGCTCAAGTGGGGCATAGGGCCCGGTGACATTGCCCTCTAAATAAGCGCTGGAGGGATGAGTAAATACAACTCGCATATTTAGGACGTCGACGAGAGTAAAATGACCATCGACGATTCCCTTTCTCGTGGCAATGTTTCGAGTCAAATAAATGTACTCTCCCCTGGAGCCGATCTGAGGGGTTCCTGAAATAATGCCATTGATAGGTTCGGATGTTCGCACTTCCCCCGTTGGATGATCAATGATTACAATCCTACTGGTTGATGTCGACTCATCCAGTACTGCATAAGTTGAGAATATACCTTCACCGCTGGAATTGCCAGTATAGAAGCTTAACCCGCTCCGACAAGAATAGCGGCCGCCCGTGGGCGTGACAGCATTGATAACAGGCTCCCCGTTCGATGAGTCAAGAATATGCAAAGTTCCATCACTGAGCGTGATGTATACAAACGCGTTATCGGGACTAACTTGGACGGAATTGTGCAGTCGTGGACCAGCCCTGCCACTGCCGACACAAAATGAAATGTACCAAAATTAATGGGAAATAGAAATCATAAATTTGTGTTATTCTTTGCCATGCAGAAGATAGACGTGGCAGTTATAAGAACCAATAAATTGATGGACCGGGAAATGACCGGTCAGAAAGAGAGTATTGACGGAGCTACTGACAGATATACTCACCTGGCCTCAGTTCCCGTATCAGGAAGACGACTCTCCCACTTCAGTTTGGGCTTAATGTGGTGCTGGAGAGTCACGTTAGAGTGTTGGGTCTGACTTGACCCACCTCTTTCGTCGACTTCAAGAACTCCATTGACGATGGACTCCACCGAGCTAGACACCGTAGTCAAGTTACTATGACCAGCGGAATCGGACCCAAAGGCATGGACCATTAGCATCGCGATTGCAATTATGGTTGATACTGATGCCATTACTAATGTTAGATCTCGAATATGATTGGAACCCCCCCCAAAATACGCCATTAAATCCCTGATCGAATATCGAAGATTGTCATGAAAATAAGACGATGCCTTCCCCGTCCTCTGATAACAATCGAGTGTGCGTTGCTGGAAATGAGGGTGGATAAATACTTGGAAGCTGTGTCCAATGAATTTGTGGTATAGATACGAGCTCGGAAAAGTCAATGCAAAACACATTTGCGTGACCACGGTCGTCACGGTCGCAAATTCGGACCGGCGGGGACGCGGAGTCGTTACCCTGGATCTAAAACAAAATTCATCATTATAGACAATTAAAACAATTATATTCAGTCTTCAGAAAGTCGGATAAAGTTCTTCGCACTCGAAAGTTGTATGTGTTACTAATCATTGCAGGTATATATATTTTAGATCAGCTAATTCATGCAAGCACTATATTCAGCATACATATTAAGGATAGGTTTGGATGTTAAGGATGAGTGCATGTAACCACAAGTAAGTTCGTAGAGAGGTTAGATAGCATGATGCGATGCCATTAAGATGTTGGATTACGCGGGGCTTCAGCGTCCCTTCCCATTTGGGACGGTGCCCTTCCTGCGTATTCTTCGTGCCCGTTGCGTCCTACCGACGAACTCCCCCTGGCAGTTCTTTCCGGACGCATCGCACTCCCTGCACGGCGAGGTGCTCCAAACAACGGTCCTCCTCCCTTCATCGTTCACGGTAACGGCGAAGCGCAGGGCGTAGTTGCTACTGATCTTCGGCCACCACTTCTCCAGAGCGTCCACCTCCTCGTCCGTTAGGATCTCCACAACGCGGTAGTTTTCCCTGTCGAGCTCCTCGTTGACGGATTTCCGGCCCGCGGCACGGGGATCCG
>Ga0315315_10003745_pt1 | contig 14001 bp, 11 predicted proteins | sample M140m3416metaG_FD_203699 | JGI IMG/M metagenome (GOLD analysis project Ga0315315, IMG submission 203699) | Ammonia-oxidizing marine archaeal communities from Monterey Bay, California, United States - M1 40m 3416 | ecosystem: Environmental > Aquatic > Marine > Intertidal zone | place: USA...
ATAAGCGTCCCCTTTGTGGGCTACGATGGAGAGCGAAAGAGGAAGCGCGAGGATGACGACGACAACGAAGGCGGGACCGATGATAAGGGCGACGACGACGATGCAGGCGAAGAAGAAGAAGAAGACGACGAGGTCCAAGGAACGAGCTATATTCTGCCAGATGGGACCAAGGTGGACCTAGCTATGAGCAGGCAGGGGAGGGACCTCTGCCGCCTCCCGGAGCTCTTCTTCACCGAGGAAGTGCCCTTCGTCGATCTCCCAGAGGAAACCCCATCGCCATCTACGGGGTCCATAGCGGAGAACACCCTGTCGGCCGCCCCGATACAGAGGCTGGTGACCTCTTCTCTGACCGCGGTCGGAGATGGCGACGCGAGGAAGGAGCTCTGCGGCAGCATTCTACTCACCGGCGCCTCCTCGCTCTTCCCCAACATGGATGCCAGGCTGTCCTACGAGATCTCCTGCCTGGCGCCCTCCGCATACAAGTGCAAGGTCGTGGCTAGCCGCAACTCAATCGAGCGACGCTACGCCTCGTGGATTGGGGGCAGCATCCTGACCAGCTTGGGTTCCTTCCAGCAGCTCTGGCTGAGCAGGGCGGAGTACGAAGAGTACGGGGCCACCATGGCCAGCAACCGCTTTGCCTGATGCGCCGCGATTGCATGTGTCTGTGGGCGAGTTGCAGTGCGCTGGGGGCACGGCAGTCAATTATTGGTCAACAGCACTTCTCTCCTGGCTAGTAGATCCGCTTATTACTATGTTCTAGCTTGCAATTCCTAGCTTCATGTCGGTATAGCTAGATCTAGTACTATGCATAGTGTGCATACTACTCTCGTACGACGTACATGATGTATCGAATCTATGTATCCGCCCATACCGTCAAGGCCAAAATTGGTGCCCCATCCCACATTCTCTTACGTATCTTCCGACTGGACCGGTTCATCAGGGAGCTCCAGTGATAGCTATAGTCTATTCCAAGTGATACCAATTTCATACGTCCCCCCCTTCTCTCCCGCCCTGTTTATTTTTTTTCATTTTGATGAACACAAGCTGTACACATACATATATCGTGTATGTTTATTTTAGCATCATTTCTCGTACAGATATAGTAGATCTCTTGGCGCGAAGCACGGACTCTGAGGTCCAAAAACTAATTAGTGGTTAGTGGGTTATGATATCTCGTATCTCGTACGCACTTCGCGCACTTGCAAGTCTCTCTTGAACCTGCCCTTCAACCTGCAACCCCACCATTAAGTCTATCCTTCCGATTGCATTGTCCCCCCTCCACACCCGACTTGAAACGGCACAGCAACATGCAACAATGCTCGCATCCGCTCCTCGGAGCCGCTGCGCTGGCTTTTCTCGCCGCCGTACTGGTACCTCAACCCGCCGCCGGCTTTTCGACCCTTCCCCGGCGCCAGGGCACCCCGAGGACCTTCGTTCCTGGCGCCAACGCGGCGCTTGGCCGGTCCGCGGCCATGGCCAGATCAACCAAGAATCTGCATTCCAAGCCTTCCGATGAGAGCGATTCGGACGATAAAGGACAGAAGGGCATGGCGGAAGCCTTCGAAGCCCTCGGCGCCCTGTCATCCCTCGATGACGGCGGCGACGACCAGCAGGCCGCCGATCCAACGCCTGATACGGTCGACTTCGATGGCGCCCCCGAGGATGAGATGCAAATGTACAAAAAGATGTACAATGAGCTCGATCAGCAGGGTGACAAGGGCGTGTATGAGTCCCTTCGTGAAGAGCTCGGCGGCGGCAGCGCGGGGGGCGCCCCGTACTCCTCGATCGAGGAGGCCATCGACCGGGAGGAGGCCATCCTGAACGACGCCGACGGAATCGGCAGTCTGGCGGACGCTGATGACGACGTCCTCATCGCGTCACCCAACATCGGCGAGCCCGACATGGACAAGTTTATGGAGGCTGCCGTCGCCGAGGCGCTCGAGGAGGCCAGGTCGCAGTCTCCGGACGTACCCATGTCCATCACGGACGACAAGGAGCTCATGAAGGAGATCAACGACATATTTGACAAGGCGAACGAGAAGCTCCTCGCCAGCGTCGAGGAGATGAAGGTCGCGGACAACGCGCAGGTGCGGAAGGGGGCCGAAGAGCGCATCGACATAACCAAAGCAAGCGAGCGGCGGCTGGCTGACGCCGAGGAGGGTGTGTCGCGGCTGATGGACAAGGTGGCGCGGGAGACGTCCGAGGTGGTGGACGCCGTGGAGGAGCTCAAGGCGGCGCAGACGAAGCTGAACAGCAACCCACTGAGCAAGTTCGCCGGCCTCAAGGAGGGGGGGATCGCCAAGCAGGCATCCTTCGTCGGCCTGCTCCTCTTTTCCCTACGCAGCGTGACGGACCTGGTGCAGATCTCTGGGCCGAATGGGGAATCGCACCTGGTGGCCGCAGGCATACAGGGCGTGATCGCCTTGGCTTGCGGAGTGTACTTGCTCTTGTTTTGAGTTTTGCAAAGTCGCCTCCAGACACATACAGCTCACAATATTTTCAAAGGTGGCATTATGCATTAGAAAAGGTCATTGCTAAGGTTATAAACAGCGATATGTCACCAAATATTTATCAACCGTGCAGTACCGAGGCGGTTTTCTGATCAATAGCCAAATGGGTTGCTCGTGGCAGTATAGGACCCCGCAGTATTTGGAGCACCACCCATTGGGGCATAAGGATCCGGCGAGGCATTACTTGCCTGATACGAGGGGTTGCCGGGAGGAGGGGCCATACCAGGACCTCCCATTCCTGTTGAGGCATCATACATAGAAAAGGGGGGAGGCGGGGGCGGAGGTGCACTGACAGGAGCGGCCGTCAAGGACCCAGCGTCGGAACCGTATCCGAAGCTGCTGGCCGAGGGCGGCCGGGGCGGGAGAGTTCCATTCAGGCCCATATTAGACGTCGCGTCGTTGAGCATTTCCATGGTGGGAGGAGGGGCGGAGTGGGCGGCCACGGCCATCATATCCTGTGTCGTGGATCCGTAGCCGCTTCCTGCACCGTAGGATCCCATAGAATCTGACGAAGATCTCATAAATGGATCCGAGACCGGCACCGCGACCGGCACGTCTACCGAATAAGAGCCTCCTCCGAGCGATGGGACCGCACCACTGCCAATCGACGCCCCTGAGGGAGATAATATGCCGCCGCCTCCTGCCCGATCTGGGAGCAGGGTCGTGTCAATGACGGGCTCGCTGCCCAATAGAACCCCCCCAGCAGGTCCGGCGAGGCCATCTTCCAGTCGAAGCGCCGACTCGGAACCCTTCGTGCTGACGTTACGGGCGCTGAGCTCCTGCAGGTCCTTCAGCCTTGCCTGCGGCTTGAGCCTGTGATTCATAGCAATAGTCTTGAGATGTTCAGTGACCTGGTTTAGCTGACTGAACAATTTGAACTCGTCGGAGCTCAGCGTGGCATCAAATTGAGACATCTTGATCAGGAGTGGATGCAGGTCCTTCCAAGCCCTCTCCGTTACTTCTTCAATAAGAACGCAAAGATTGGAAGAAAATTCCGCATATTCGGCGCGCGCCTTGGTGAGCTTATCCTCGTTACGCCTCAGCTTCTCGGACTGCTTCGGATCGACAAGCTTTCCCTTCGCCATGACCTGGTTTATACCCTTGCGGAGAGCCTCGACCTTGCCCTGGTAGTGCTCGAGATCGAGACGGATCTTTTCCGACGCCTTGATATCATTAGAGACGCGCGTCACGACCACGTTCTCCCACTCGGTAGCGTAATCTACTATGAACTGTTTGTATCGATCGAGATACATGGTGCTCCGTTTGTGCATGGCAAGGTGGACCGAGTAATAGCTTGTCACAGCCCCCTTGGGCGTCTCCGTCCCCGGAAGAAGTCCGGCGTGATCGAAGATGGGACTTTTTTCTGAGATAGATGCGACCTGCTTCGCAACCTCCAGCCTTGTCCGGAGGAGAGTATCCATTGATCCGTGCTGCGCATGGAGGGCAGAGACTAGATGCGCAATCTTTGCCTTAAGGACCCCAAACCGATCCGCAAGGGCCACGAGGTCGCCGCTCCGGTTCTTCGCCTTCTTTCCGACCTTCTCCTTCAGGCGAAGGCTGACGCGCGACTTTGACGACATGATGTGCGGTATTCCTATTCACTAACTGCCTGCTCGATGGAATCCGAGGGGGAATGTCCGGAGCGGAGAGAGGGCGACCTGTGTGGTAGTATGCACCCTTTCCTTCGGGAGAGCCGTGGACGACGTGGTGGGCAGCCAGGCTGCAGGATTCCTCAGTCGCACGATTGCACGTCGCTTCCGTACATTCATGTTCTTACGACCCCAAAGTAAATAATATATATTATACGAGCTCGTATTATTATATTATAATGCATACGACTCGTACTCCTCTTATTAGTATTATGAAAGCTATCATATCAGGACATTTATTTATTTTCTGTCTCTGTACTGTATGCATACTAGCTAGAGTAGTTGGAATTTTTTTGAAGTACGAGCTCGTACAGTACATACACCGTTTAACACCATATATATATATATAATACGAGCTCGTATAATATTACTAGTAGTATTATACGCGAATATCGAGCTCGTACGAGCTAAATCAGGTACGAGCTCGTAGTTCATTCATTCATCAGATCATCTATCTGTCGTTCATTCTCTGGCCACCCATGCTTCCATCCATCTATGCTTCCATAAGTCAATCCAACACCAAAATTCAAATGTTCCACAATTGCGACGCCGCATATCCGTTTTCTTGCCTCGATTCCCATTGCCATGACCGACCACGGCTGTGCGGTTCAATCTGAGGGACCCACCGCTGCAGCCGTCGGTTGCAAACATGCAGAGAAGAAATTCAAATCGGACGCCGAAGAAAAGGGATCCTCGTCGTCGACGATAGCAGTACCTGCAGGGTCGCAAACACAGCACTTCAAAATGTATAAGCCTACCAGAGTCCTGACGCAATTCACCTTCACGCATACAAAGAGAAAGAAGAGGAAGCTGCTAGGCGATTTGCACCGCTTCCCCGAGGACACAATGGCAATCGGCCGACTGGACGAAGATTCTGAGGGGTTGCTTTTGCTCACGACAGATGGCATCACATCAAACAGAGTTCGTCAAAAGTCAATCGAAAAAGAATACTATTGTCAGGTCGATGGAATCATAAACAAGGAAGCCATTGGTCGCCTAAGAAAGGGGGTAGAAATCAGCGTCGAGGGGAAGCTGTATACCACCTTGCCCTGCCAAGCTCGAATCCTAGACTGCGGTCCAAACGAAGGATCATTGCCACCGGCTATTCCCTCACCCAGCCGAAAGATTAGGGACGCGCGACATGGGCCGACGAGCTGGGTTAGCATTACGATCACAGAAGGTAAGAACCGTCAGGTTCGTCGGATGACGGCAGCAGTGGGTCATTCAACTTTAAGGCTGGTGCGCGTTAGAGTTGGAACGATTGTCCTGGACGGTATGGCTGTTGGAGAAGTGAGGAAGATAAATATAGACATATAGCTAGAATGTATCCATTGGAAAAGCGAACGACGACCACTGCCCTACTCATTCGTTGCCAGTGACATGGCATGCTATGGCACCAGCGACATAGTATAGCCACTTTGATAAGAAGAGATTACTTAAGAAGATATTACTGTTCTTTACTGCACCAAGCACTTTATCTAGAACAAAGAGCACCCAGATCGCCCTGCAGTCACTAATATGGATGGAAGAAAACGGAAATGTTCGTCATTACTCGTCGTCACCAACCCTCATTTCAACGGGAGAGGTCGGGATCGCCTCATCGAACCTACGACACTTGGCAACCCCAGGTCCCTCTTGAGCATTTACGTCGAGACCATATTTACTCGCTACTTCCTCCAATCCATCGAGGCTGCCGTTGATGCTCTGGAGGAACATAGCCTCGTACTCGTTCAGTGTCCAGTCGAACTGAATGATCTTAATGAGCAGAGGCTGAAGATCCTTCCAGCTGGACGATGTTACCTCTTCGAGGAGGACGCATAGACTACTTACAAATGACTCGTATTCATTTCGGGCTCTTTGCAGCTTATCTTCGTTCCTCCGAAGTTTCTCGGCAATACTTGGATCAAGGGGCTTACCGCGATCGGTCGTACCACGGATCGACTGACTGATCGACTCGACCTTGGCCTGATAGTGATCCAGGTCGACTCGCAGATCATCGGCCTTTTTCAGAGATGACGTGATCTTATTCACCACAACAGCTTCCCACTCGACAGCGTACTCGACGATATAGCGCAGGTAACGTTCAGTGTACATCTCGTGTCGCGACGAAAGGACCCCATGAACCGAGGCGTAAGAGGCGGTGGAGGGTGGCGGCTCGTCAACGGAGGTGGTGGACGCACCCCCGGCATCCTCGCTCCCGCCGACGAATCTGCCCTCTGCCTCGGCGTTTGCCATCGGAACGTCGCCCCCGTCGCTGCCAGAAGCGGACGGGGCCCCGGCGTACATATATATCGGACTCTTCTCCGAAAGGTCCCCGATCGCCCGGGCCACCCGGTTCCTACTCTGGTTGATCTGGATCATCGAGTCGTGGTGGTCCGTTAGGGCCGCCACTAGGGTACGAAGCCTTCCCTTGAGGATCCCGAAGCTGGTCGTCAAATCCTTCAGGTCCGGGCTGGCAACAGTCGGCTCACTGGCGCCAATGGCCTGACTGAGACGAGTCGCTATTCGAGGCTTTGTCGTCATGGCGGCTGCAAGTAGCTTCGCATCTTTGGAATTCCTTTACCTGAATCCCTGGTCGCTAAGATCTTCCGAGCTTCGAGCTACACAGGCCGTGGTGTATTGCGTATTTACGGTGAATTGCTATAGGACGTACAGTGTAGGAATACTAATAACTACTACTAGTGGTATGCGTAATACGAGCTCGTAGCTATTATTCGTGTAACGATTGGGGCAAGTCACCTACTACTACTCCACTAGTACTCTAGTACTACTAGTCACTAGTACTCTAGTACTACTACTAGAGTAGTAGCCATAATATTACTTATGCATACTACTAGAGTACTACTACGAGCGTACTAGCTAGAGAGTTCATCATCATCTGTACTCAAAATGACCTCGTCAAAACATGCATCCATGAAAATATTGCAGCATCGATTGCCAGCACAGTCATTTTCGTATCCTCTCGAGAATTGCCACCCCTCACCTCTCGTCATGGCGAATCGTCACCAGAGGAGGGCGCCAATTCTGTCAAAGAACAAGACTTCGACTGGCGAGGGGCCTGCCGGGGCCAAAAAGGCATTGAGGTCACGGCGGCGGAGAACTTTGAACTCTGGTTTCTCCCAGGGGAATGCGAAGGTCAAGCTATCAGTCCCCCGCATGGTCATGTGCCTGCTCATTCTTTTGGTGTTACTTATGATGTTCTTCCTTCAGAAAATGGGATGGGGCGCTGGCAATGAAGCGTCCGGAGGGTCTTTGCGAGGTGCCCGAGGAGGAATTGGAGGGCTCGAAGCGAGTCGCGGTGGCCAAACGAATCACGCGTCGGTTACTGAAAGCCAGGACACCTTCAAGCGCGAACAGAGCAAAATCGAAGAAATGCGCCTGGACAATGATACCGAGCGAGGCGCGGAGCGCATGCAGCTCGAAAAAAGGCTAATGACGGAGGGTAGAGAAGATGTGGAAAAGGTGCAGAGGAGAATATGACGCCTTCTGTAGCTGTGGCCAACGGGACTGAGTTGGGCGCTTGGGCAGCCTAACAACAAAAACAATTGACGTTAGAAATACATTGATGACATGTATTATTATGTGATGAACTATCGGAACAAAAGCGCCATCGTGTCTGCGCCACATGCCAGTGCCTATTCGAAAAGTTGTTAGACGCGGTTGGACTCCATGAGTTTTTCGCGTACAGGTGCCTGCCGGTATCTGGTGGGGCCAAATTTTGAGAATAAGATGTTTCCGGCACGTACACCCACTACCTGACCAAAGCCAGCGGAAAGTATGGCTTGAAAAATCATGAAAATGTTACCGTGCTCGAACCCGCCCATATGCGCAATGGAAAACAAAGACGCCTTGACGAGTCCACTCCCCGGAACGAGGAGGTACAGACTAGGAAATAGGCAAAACCAGGCATCTCGGTAGTCGTATTTTGAACCCCGTCCGGCAACAGCAGTGCGAGCAGGGCTACTTGCAGTCGTTCCAAATGTTGATCTATTGTTTCGAAACTGAAGAAGTAGGAACGTTGCAATACTTGCGAACAATGAGGGTATCATATTCAATAGAAATACGTTAGAGGGGCCGACAAGAATTTCAGACAGATAAACTGCTCCTCGAGCCACAGCCATGACGAGGATGCATGCCCCGAAGTCGTTTGAGTCAAGGCGAAGTTGCATGAGAAACGACGTTGCCAAAACGAGAAAGAAGAAGACACCCCAAAGCCAGTCATCAATTTGCGACTCCGCATCAATACATTCCTTAATGATGAGGCTTCTAGTTGACCTTCCGTGGGCCAATGTTGCAATGACCGCCCCAAATGCTACCCCTAAAGCCAAAACGAAGGAATGCATGGTTGCCAACAAACATCGCATAACACCGGTCTTGAGCTGCCCCGAGGTCATCTCGAAGAGGGATGTTATGTACGCAGTGCCATAGAAGAACCAAAACAGAGCTCCCAGTGTTTGAGCTTGGAAGCAAGTGTGCTCGGGTTGGAGAGTTATGGCCATAACTGAATAGAAACTAACTGTTGTTGCGACTATGAAATCATGTGTAACGACCAACGCACGCGGCGCATGTTCGTCTCCGCATATTTGATGGACGAACCCCGCCACCAATCCAGCCAAAGATGAAAATGCCGCATCAATGTACGTGCCACCAAAGCACACCGCTGATGTCCCACATGCCATGAATGGCACAACCAGGCCTCGGCCCGGAAAGTCTCGGTACATCAGTTCCCACCGAGAATTCGTGCCTTGCGCATCGTCTTGAGCAATACATGCGAGTCCTAACTCAGGGGAGATTTCACCCATGAGGGCCATGGTACCAATCCTTGATAATTTGTGTTGCGCCCTTCCATCAAAGCTGCAGTCAATCACGTGGTGGGCTGACACATGGGGCAAACCGCGAGACGAATTGAATGTCCAGTGAGCGCCGCGGATAGTGAAGTCTACAGCAATATCCACATCAAACTTTCGAGCCAACTCATTTGCATATGAAATTGATAAGAATGTTGCGTACGTGCTTGCATGCAGGGAGTCGACCAGCGTCACGACGAAGGCAGTAGAAATTTGGTCCGGCGGCGGAAATAAGTCGTCAGGGTGCGCGGTCGCCGCAATACGCGAGACCAGGCGACGGGTAGACGAGGGCAACGGCAGAGCATCCATCTTATGGCTATCTCCGAATCTCACTCCCTATGTCTTGGGACACATCATCTGTTTTCCGTGCGGTTGGAGGGACATTGCGCGGCTTGGCAATGAAGCTCAGCTTTGATATTATTTGCATGTTCGAATGTGATGTATCATCAAGGTATCATTCATTTTTTGTGCAAGAATTTTGATGGCATCGAACTGAGAGAAGATCAGATGATACTACTCTAGAGTAGCTATGTATATATGTATGTGCATATTACTACTACTCTAGTTATTATAATATGCATACGAAAGAGTTCATGCCGTTTCTCCAATTCCCATGCTCGATTAGGGGATGGTCGAGAAACCTCTCATCTTTCTTTGGAGCGATCCGGAATGGAGTACAGAGTACGTATTAGCTACGTAGCTAGTGCATACAGCGCAGTGCACACCCACAGTGCCAACAGTCGCACAATGTTGCCATTTTACCTTATTTCCCTGATTTTCAATTTGGGATTTTTGTTTTTATTTTTTATCCCCCACAGCCCGATAGTTTGATAGCTGATATTATTGGCAAAATGATTCGAAGTTCTCTCTTGGTTGTCATATTGGTCTCCTGCGTTTATGTTTCGGAGGCCTTCACCATCGTTTCAAAAACTCAAACCCCGAGATCTGCGAGAAAACTCACCTTATCATCCACTTCGAACGACGAAGAGAAGGGACTTGCATCAGATGTTCGCCGAGCCTTTCTCGCGTCGTCTCTCGCTGCGGTGACCTACAATGTTCTCACCATTGGTATTTTCGTACCTCCTGGATTTCGTAAAGCATCGCCCATTCAGTTCAGCGCGGCATTGGGCGATCCAAACGCTTCATCGGGCACAGGGGCAGACAAATGGGGACTTTGGCCCGTCGATCCCGGACCGAGGGGTATTGGCATACGTGACTACGAGAAAATTAGATCTGGAGACGCCACGGCACCGTCATGGTTCAACGAGAAAGATTTTTTCCTAGACGAGAATGCCATCATCATGCCTCAGCCTGAATTCCCTATGCCTCCAGGGCGGTATTATGTCACTGGTGGGAGGCTGACCAAGACTGTCCTTACGATAGATCCTCCTGACACAAGTGGACAATCAAAGTGGAGATTGGATACTGGTACATTATATGACGTCACACACTTGCCTTGCCGGGCGGCAAGATACACACCCAATGGAGCAGGTGGGGGACCAGCGACGGTGAATCGATCGGATTTTCCTGTTCGCCCAGGAGGCATGATGCCAGAGGTCTCGGGTACAGACAAGCGCGATTATTCGGTCATCTTTATTATTGGAATCGCAGAGAAATAAATGGCATTACTAAGTCGCACCGCACGAATTCAAAACATGTCATTATCACCAAAGATGTCTTCATCGCTTGCGTCACTGACTCGTAGATGACCCTGCCTTTTCATTCGCCCGCTTTCGTTTCTGCGGTTGTGTTTTGCCATGACTGACTCTTGCTGATCTTTGGCGCTTCCTCGATCTTCTCCCCTCGCCGGAAAGGCCGTGTCCACGCTTTCCTCCTCGATCAATGGCACGTTTTAGAACGAGGCTAACTCTGCCCTGTCCTCGTCCAGCTCGAACCTTCGACGGTGTAACATCATCGGCGAAGACTGCATGATGAAAGTCGTCATTGCATCGCCCAAACATCTTAATAACGTCACCGGCGAAAAAATGAATCACAGCAGGAGCATTATTTGTAGCTGAATTGTTGATTCCACTCGCCCCTTGTATATTGTCCCAATCATCCCAAACAGTCAATTCAGGAATGGGCCGGAAAGCAAATCGACGGTTGTCGCCTGCTGAAACGACGCACGTCAACCTATCCCATAGGCTGCCATGCTCAGGATCAGTATGAAACTTACATGCCGTCTCAGTGTCTGGGTAATGATTGCACAATGCACAGTCAAAGAAAGGACGGTCGTTGTCTGCGCCGTCAAAAATGGCTCGTTCTGTTTCTCTCATGGCAAGCCGAACTACGTCGGGAAGAGATCGAGGACGCATTAGCTTCCCAGAATAAGCGAGTGCCCCAATTCCCTCTTCTGCAACCCACGCTGTACCGCGCCGTTCAATAACTGTCGTACCCGACCTCGTTACAATCGAGTCGAAATTGAAAGGTATGTGCTCCCTTAGATTTGAAACCACCTCGGCTTGATCAATCTCTGGCTGATCGGTGATGGAAGACCAATCAAGACCGAGAGGAACGACATCAAACGGAAGACCGGAAACTCGCATATCAAGATCAGGTAAGCATTCTGCTAACATGGCGGCAGTGATCTCCCCTGGCGCTTGGTCACGTCTGAGGAAGTCAGAAGCTAAACCTGGCAGTCTAGCAAGTAGTGTCCTCGACGCAAACCTCGTTTCTACGGCATCCCTAAGCGCGTAGTCATTCGCCATACATTCAGCCCTCGCAATCATCTGTACAATTGCATCACGCACACCTTGTTTTGTCTCCCCCGGCGGGACCCGACCAACAACGGAAACGAGGCCGATGAGAGAGTCCGACAATGTCCGACCTTCGACATTTGCTCTATCGACCTCGCGACCGGGAAACGGGGTGGCTGCCGCTGCGATGGCCCGGCGGAACCTGTCATCATTCCAAATGTAACATCTAGAGTCGTCAGCTGCGAGTGCTTTTGATCCAAGCTTGGCGAGGAGCTGGCTTGCCCAGCGTTGTCTCTTTTCGTGATGAATTTCTTGCATGTAGTGCGGCGGGAGGTTTGGATCGGTCGGTATCCACAACATCGTTGCTGCCTCCATTAGATCCTCAACGGACCGAGACTGCTCAATGGCCCGCCCAACGGACGCTAAACTGTTTGTGCGTCGAAACCTCGGGCCAGACTTTGCAACATAATCCAAAGTGACTGTCCAGCGAGTCGACAAGGTAGGCGCACACAAGAATGACAGAGTGGCTGCGGGGAATGATGTAAAGGCGACAAAAGCAAGCACAAACGAGCGCCGACAACAGCGAGGAAGACGACCTATGACCCGTCTGGGACAGCTCTCTTGGAAACGGTGTCTAAGCTCGAGGTTGACTTCAGAGATGACCATGGCGCAGGTTCAAATTTCTGCGAGTTTAGTCTGGCGATGGGATGATGTCAAGGGTGGGACGAGGGGGGAACAAGTGGCTACGAGCTTTCATGTTTTTGTACAGTCGTTTGTCGTCTTTTTTGCTAGTACACACATACATACTAAGTACGAGTAAATAAATGATGTACTAGACTAGTACGAGCTCGTATGTATGTAATATATATATCCGGGTATGATTACATATTTGATTTTACTGCCTGAACCAACGCCATAATTGTCAACCATAATCTAATATATTGAAATCACGCCTGGGGCTTTTGTCTTTGTTCCATAATTCCCACGCCAGTTTAAAAAGCCTCAAAGGGATCTATCATATCACTGTATTCTGGCTCCAAGGCCTCGCCCTCGGTCTCGTCGTATTCATCAAAGTTGGACGTATCGCACGGTCCACCAAATAGTTTTGGCTTTATTGGTGCACGGAGCTGCCTCTTGAGCAAATCGCTCCAAGCGAAATCGTCCAGCCACTTGCTCCTTTTGATATCACATGCACCCGCCTTCAGACATCCGTAACGTCTGGTCAAGTCTGCTGTCAGCAGCTTCTTTATGAGAGACCTGGCGGCCTTGTCAAAACCACCGCGGGGGAACGACAGCTTCCCTGAAAGGATCTGTTGGTAAATTCCCATTGGATCGTCGTCAATGAAAGGAGGCTCCCCGGCCAGCATTTCGTAGGTTAGTATTCCTAGAGTCCACCAATCTACCCCCTTTCCATGCCCCTTGTTCAGTAGAACCTCGGGAGCGATATACTCGGGTGTCCCACACAGAGTGTAGGTCTTAAAGTCTACCCTCTTGGCGAAGCCAAAGTCAGAGAGCTTAAGGTAGCCTTCCGCATCGAGGAGAAGGTTCTCCGGTTTGAGGTCGCGATATATTATACTTCTGCCGTGTAGGGACTCAAAGATAAGTACAACGTGCGCGGCGTAGAATTTTGCTGTTGGAGAGTCAAAAGTGACGGAATGTCGAAGGTGTGTGAAGAATTCTCCTCCTATTATGTATTCTAGTACCATGTACAAGTACCTGGAGTCCTGAAAGGTCGTAGCGAGGTTGACAATGAAAGGATGTGGATCTTTCGACAGCTCCCAGAGAATATCTTTCTCAGATAGCATATGCTGTACCTGCTGGAACCTGATGACCTCGGTCTTTTTCAGCATTTTGATGGCGTAGGTACATTTGGAGGGCAAATGTGTTGCGATCCTGACCCTGCCAAAAGACCCCGTACCAAGGGTGACTCCCACATCAAAGTTTTCGATGGAGGATTCGCCCTCTATCATCTTACTTAAGAAAGTGGTGCCGTTACCATTGAAGTTCTTCCAGGTTTAGGTAGAAGAAGCTCGTGCCACGATTTTTTAATCACTTCCCTTCGCGATTAGAGTTCAGCCGATCAGTGGACCAAAAATACTAGAGTATCTATCTAAAAATGTGAAAGCTGATTCCAAGAAAATGCTATTAGGGTTGTGTCTTACTGAAATGTCAGACCCTTTCCCGCGCCGCCTCTCCGTGTCTTGCTCGTCTGTCGGTCCCACACACGAGCACGGAACATCTTGCTAAGTATTTACGCAGTAGAATAGAGTACTGAAGCCGGCCGGCATAGCCAGTCCCG
>Ga0315315_10003746_pt1 | contig 14000 bp, 25 predicted proteins | sample M140m3416metaG_FD_203699 | JGI IMG/M metagenome (GOLD analysis project Ga0315315, IMG submission 203699) | Ammonia-oxidizing marine archaeal communities from Monterey Bay, California, United States - M1 40m 3416 | ecosystem: Environmental > Aquatic > Marine > Intertidal zone | place: USA...
CCATGAGCATAGAAAAACTAAAATCATTAGTAAGTAAAAAAGGTGGATTAGCTAAAGCTAATAGATTCAATGTTATGTTTACTCCGCCAGAACAATCTTTACTTAATATAGATTTACAAGGTATGATAAGCTCTGCTATATCAGGCAATTTTAATGCTAGGAATTTAATAAATGACCCAAGAGATATAGCATTACTTTGCGATTCTATAGTAATGCCAGGAAAACAGATAAGTACATTAGATTATCAAACAACAAAAGCATCTAGAAAAATACCTTATGGTACAGTACATGACGATGTTGCACTTAGTTTTTTATTAACAAATGATTACTATATGAAAACTATGTTTGATAAATGGATAAATAGTATAGTAGATTATGATACGTATGAGGTTGCATATAAAGACGACGTCAGTACTGATGTAATAATACAACAGTTAGACGAACAAGATGTACCAATATATGGTGTGAAATTAGAGGGAGCATTCCCTGTAAGCATAGGCGAGGTTGCTTTGAGTAATGAAGCAACAGGAATTCAAAAATTGAATGTGAGCTTTGCATATGATAAATGTGTGCCGGAAGGTGCATTAAGTAGTACGGGTAGCTTAATTAAAAATGCGCTATCCATATTTGGATAATATAATAATATAGGAGAATATTATGGCTTTACCAGAGCTAAATACAGCTAGGTATAAGATGGTTATTCCGTCAACTGGTGAAACAGTGTCGTATAGACCATACTTAGTGAAAGAAGAAAAGATTTTAATGATGGCTATGGAGTCTGATAATAATAAAGTTATTATGCAGGCAACTATAGATGTTATTAAAAGCTGTCTAGAAGATGATATTGACGTTGAAAACTTACCAATGTTTGACATTGAAAGTATTTTTTTAGCGTTAAGAGCGAAATCAGTCGGTGAAACGATTGATGTAAAAGTAAAATGTGAGGATGAACAATGTGAGATAGTTAATGATTTAAATATTAACTTTGAAGACATTGAAATACCAACTGTCACGCTGGAATCTACTCGTATTGAGTTGACAGATGACGTTGGTGTAGTAATGAAATATCCATCAATGAAAGACGTTGAAAGGATTGGGGACTTAGATGAAAGTGATGCAGAAGGAGCATTAAGTATGATAATGTCTTGTATAGATGCGGTTTATGATGCGGATGATTTATATCCAGCAGAAAACGAATCTAAAAAGTCATTAACTAACTTTATTGATTCTTTAAGTAGTGTGCAATTTATGAAGTTGAGCGATTTCTTTAGAGAAATGCCAACAATAGAACACACTCTTGAATATAAGTGCGGATGTGGCAGAGATGAAACTCAGGTATTAAGAGGATTACCAAGTTTTTTTACGTAGGCCTTTCGCACGATAGTCTTGTAAACCATTATAAGACTAATTTTGCTATGATGCAGCACCATAAGTATAGTTTAACTGAATTAGATAATATGGTACCGTGGGAAAGGGAGATTTATATTTCGTTACTTAAGGAACATATTGAAAAAGAAAACGAGCGTATAGAACGCGAGAATCAACAAATGAAGAGGAGATAATTATGGCTGATAATCAAGACAACAGCAGAAATGAAGTAGAAATAGACTTAGATAAGTATATGGCTATGATTGAGAAGCTGGATGAGCAAGAAGACCAGATTAAAGAGATGAAAGAAGAGGCCAGAATTGCTGCAGAGCGATTAGGACCTAGAAAAAGAAAATTCATCGATTTATTTTTAGACGATAATGATTTAAATGAAAAAGCTATCATAGGCTTTATATCATTCTTTCTAATGACTGTCTTTGGTATTACAGATTTAGTCACTGCATTAGCATGGGATTTAGATTTAAAAGTATCAGAAACGATTTATACATCTTTTGTGGTAGTCACATTAGGTGCATTCGGTATATCAGAAGCTGGTAAAGCTTTTGGTGGTAAATAAGGAGAAATAAATGGCAGACCCAATGGGACCAAAGAGTACACTCGACCATGTAGTTGATAAACTTGCAGAAATGAATAAAGACCAGACCACTTTGCAAAAAGAGGCTGTTATATATTCAAATGAACTACAAGAGTACGTACAAAATGAAGGTCATGCCATGTCTAATGCGCAATTGCGTTCAATGCAAGATTTAATTCTTGCTTTACAAGAAGGTAGATTAGACGATATAGAAGCATCAAAAGAAGAATTAGTTAGAAGACGTGCTGAAGAAAAAAGAGACGAAGAAAGAAACGACCGTTTAAAAGACGTCTTTAAACAATTAAAGAAACAATATAAACTATTGAAAAAAGAATTTGGAGATGATGGTATTTCAGTAATTGGACTTATATTTAGAACAGCTCTTGTTGGACTATTAATAGGAGTAGTACAAGGTATAGGTGGTATATATGTTAATATCTTTAAAAAGATTGGCCTAAAAATTAAAGGAGCTGCTATCGGCGTTACTAAGATGTTTCAATTAGATAAATTATTTGCAAATCTTAAAAATGGTCTCGGTAATTTTAAAACTAGATTTGTAAATTTCTTTAAAAACTCTAGATTTGCTAAATTCTTTACTTCAAGTTCAAAGGGTAGTTTCTTCTCTACTGCATTTGGTGGATTCATGAATATTGCTAAAGATATAGGTAAACTTATAGCCAATCAAATAGGCAATGCAAGAAAAATCGGCACTGCCCTTGTTGGATTATTTACTGGAGCTCCATTAGCATTTAAAGGATTAGCAGATTTAAAATTTGGTATTAAAGCAGATTCATGGATTTTTAAAAAAATAGGAGACTTCATTAATTGGACAAAAGGTCCAATAGTAAAAGGATGGGCTAATCTTACAGACGGTGTGAAAACAGCTTTTACAACTGTCTTTAATAAAATTGGTCAATTCGCAGATAGAATTCTAAAGGTATTTACTGGTAAAGAAGGCGGTATGTTTTCAAAATTTGGTGATAGACTACGAACATTCTTTTCAAAGTCAGGCCCATTGTCTAGATTCTTTGGATTCTTTCAAGCAATACAAAATGCTTTTATACAAGTAGGTAAAATACTTGGTAAAATTATATGGCCGATTGTTGGAGCAATTGGTGGTATTATGGGAGCGTTTAAAGACGCGAAAAAGGAAACTGATAAAACTAATAGTATAATTAGAGGAGCTATTGGATTTATAAGAGGAGCTTTCCGAATACTTATTGGAGAGTTTATAGACTTTGTATTACTAGCAGTTGGTTGGTTATTAGATTTATTACCAGGCATCGATGGTGCTAAAGAAACCTTTACTGCATTCTCTTTTGCAGATTTCTTTGATGAATTATATTATGCAATCGGTGATTTTATTATTGGCACTCTCAATATGATAAGAGATATAGTAGCTGATATTGGTATTGGCGGTTTAATAAAAAGTATGTTAATGACTATTGGTACTATATTTACAAAAATATTAGATTACCCAATAGCTATTGCAAAAGGAGCCGCTGCTGCATTTAAAGCTTTACCTCCAGGTGGTGTGACACCACAACAAGCGTTTATGGAATCATACAATGCTCATATGTCAGCTGGATTAACTAAAGCACTTAAAGATAAAATGCCTAAAATGGACGGTTTAGATTCAGAAGGAAATGAAATTGCATTCTTATCTGACCAAGCTAAACAAAAATTCGGCCAAGGAGAATTCTCACAATTAAATCAAAATAATGTAAGTAATACTGGTGGTGATAGTGTGACTATAACTGGTACAATTGATGATGAGAATTCATTCAATAGAATGTTTAACTTTGTTAATAGACATACGCCTCTTCCATAAAAAAAAGGGGCCGATTCACGACCCCTCCGAAAATTAATTAAAATTTAACTTTCTTTAGCTAATTTAGCAAAATACGATAGTGTGTCATCTTCATCAGATGATGCTTCTGGAGCTGACTCGAAGTGGTTATCTTCTGCAGTCAACGCTGGAGCTGGAGCTTCATTTACTACTGGTGCTGCTACTGGAGCGTGTCCTGCATCAATACCTAGTACTTTATTAAGCTTCATTGACAACTCATCATAAGTTTTATAATTGCCTGGCTGTAAGAACTCTTGTAAAGAGTAAAGTTTACTATAAGTTTCTTCTAGTCTAGCTTCATCGCCTTCATATAAAGATGATGGTGAACTAAACTCAGATTTATCATAGTTTACCCAACCTTCTACTTTTCTGATTTTGATTTTGAAGTCTGCGCCTTCCCAGAAATCGTATGGATTTACTGGTTCTTCATCAGCGAACTGAGGTTGCATGACGTCCATAACCTTATCAAAGATTTTCTTACCAAACGTGTAAAGGAATACCTTCCCTTCATTGTCTGGATTTGCTGGGTCAGAAACAACTAGCACATTACTTACATAATGAAGCCTTCTTTTTCTTTCCCTCGCAAGAGCTTTATCTTCGTCCCTACCAGAGTTCCAAAGTACAGAGTTATGCTCCGATACTGGGTCCTGCTGTCCAATAGATGTTAAAGAGTTTTCGATATACCATAAACCAGTTGGGCCTTTAAATCCATGGTCCCAATATCTTACCCAAGGTAAGTCCTCACCATCTTTCGCTGGTAAGAATCTGATTACGGCATAACCGTTTCCTGCTTTATCTCTAGTTGGTTTCCAAAATCTGTCATCCGCATAGGAATTAGTTTCTGGTTTTGCTGAAGATACAGCTTCTGCTGCTTTTACGAGTTTGTCGATTGACGAGCCTCGCATGCTCTTTAGATTTTCTAGTGACATTTTATATTTCTCCGTATTTACAATGTATTACTGAATTATCCACTTTATTCATAATGTATACTATATATTATAACATATTTCTATGCTTTTGTAAAGGTTTCTTTTAATAAATTTAAACATTTATCTCTGTCAAACTTTACAAACGGTTTGTATTTCATAATCTTTCTATAGATATCAGGCCAAATAATTGTGTCTGTTATCTTTTTATTTTCGCGTTCTACAAAACCTATTATTGAATCCAAGATGACTATTGTTTCCAATAGTATTTCTTCTTGCATCCAAAGTTTTATAATCAATGGATGATTGTTTTCCTCTGCTACTAAGAGCTCGTCAAACGATATATCCATATCATATAGTTTATTTATATCAGTTTGAAACTGATATGTTAGCGATTCCATAATTTTCTTATGGTCTCTATAATATTTTTCTCCGCCTTCGTTAAGCATGTCGCCGACGTACTTAACATCGTTTTTAAAGTTAGCTATATAAAAATCCTTTAATTCAGATTCATATGTTTTAGCTAATTTAGCGAAGAAAAACTTATCCTTTCGTTTAAAGAATGAAGTTGGCTTTACTGAAGTCTTAAAATGGTATTTAATCGCATCATATCCATCTGTTTCGAAATGTAATTTGAGTGCGTTATATAACTTATAAGATTCAAAAGGGTCATTCATATTGGTAATTTATTACCACGCTTTGCTTTGATTAAATGTAAGTTAGAAGCTTCTTCTTCAATCTTTTGCTTTAAAGAATCTGTTAATAATTTCTTTAGATTCTTATAGTCCATTGAACGTTGTTCAATCACATAAGATGCTGCATCAATATATGACATATTGTTATTAGCAACTAGATGTTCTACTGCTGCAGAAAATCGTTTCTTTGTCATAATCTTATGTTCTAATGGATTCTCTTTATCCGACAAAGTCTTCACCTTCATTCCATGCGCACCCTGTTAGACCACCAGCTTGTAAAGCTTTTAAAGTCCTTAAGACTTCATCAGCATTTCTTCCTGTGTCTAGTGCGTTCACTGATACGTGCTGTATAGTTCTTTGTTTATCAAAGATAAACGTCGCTCTATAAGCAACTCCATTATCTACATCAACTATTCCTAGCTCACTAGCTAGATTTAGTCCGCAATCAGCTGCTAATGTATGATTAATAGTACCAATCATTTGATTAGACTCTTTCCAAGCTAATTTACAAAATTCATTGTCGCCACTTATTCCAATAACGTTAGCATGTTCTGTTAAAACATCCATACCAGCTATTTCTGTTGGACAAATAAATGTAAAGTCCTTTGGATAGAAATAAACCACTGACCAATCTTTTTTATGTGGTGTAAATCCTTCGTCTACTTCAACTCTCACAAATTCATTTTTTTCATCTATTCCTTGCAGTGAGAATGCAGGGAAAGTATCTCCTACTGAGTACATATAATTTCCTCCTAAAATACTCTTAATAAAATACAGTCAGCATTAACTCTTCCTGTAGGGTTATCTATTTTTGTTGTTAATGTTTCCCAAATCTTTCCGATTTGTTTTTCAGTTTTACCTAAAATCATTGGTAATATCTCATCAGGCTTTCTTAAAGTAGCTTGTCTAGAGCTTTCTTTATCAAAATTCTTTATTGAAGTACCACCTATTTCAAATCCACTTGTTGCAGTGGTTGTGTATTCCTGCAACTTTTTATTTTTACAATTATATATGTAAAGCTTTTCTTTACCAGGAATTAATATAGGATTAATAGATATTAATTTAGCATCTACATTCTCCGGCATAAACTTAAGCTTTTCGACTTGTTTGTCTGAAGCTTTAGGCTTTTTAGCTCTTGGTACACGGGTTGCTTTGGAATTCTGTTTCATGCGGTCAATATCTTCAAATATAGCATCCATTGTATTAAGCATTTTACGTAGGTTGCCTTTTTTGATATGTGAATAAGCTTCTACAGCTTGGTCGCATGTTTTATTATAAGCGTCTGAAATAACATCATATTCATCTTGAACTTTTTCTCTAAATATATTAATACCAGCACCTTTTATACTATGTAGTTGTAATAAACTGTAAGTGGGGAATAAGACTTCTTTCTTATCGAATATTCCGTCCATCCATTTATCAACGACCATCGTATCGAAAGCATGATATATTGTTTCCATTACTTTTCTACGCGTTCTTTCTGCTGGTGCGATAACTGGTGGCTTTGGTCTAGAATCGATTTCTTTTACAATCTTTGCACCTTGCTTTTCGCATTCTTTTAAATGATTATGCATCTCATCAATCATTTCTTCTGTCATAGGAAATCCTTCCCAGCCAACATTAAGCATCTCAATAGTTTGATAACACTTCATTCTATACTTCCAATCAGGAAGTTTTTTAAGATTGGCTATATTCTTCTTATCAAATCCAAGAACTCGTGTACAATACGTATGTACTGTTTCAGTCGCTTTCTTTTTATTTTCAAAATAGTAGAACCAATATTTAGCTCTTCTAAATTCTGATTGTTGTTTCTTCTTAGTTTTGGGTATTGGATTGTGTGGACCATACGTTGGTTTTGGTCCCATTATTGCTTCATCAGCATTTTTTAATCTTCTTTTAGCCATAGGTTCTCCTTATTCCATTGTGCTTATATACCATACAGTCCAACAGACGAGAGCTGTCCAGCTGACTCCTCCGATGACTATTAATATTTCTTTTATTTGTTCTTCCATAATTATATTATATCATATTTTTTGTTGTTTGTAAACTGTTTTTTTAAAAAAGATGGCCGAGCTCGCTGCGGGTGATAAGGAGTTGCATTGATGCGAACCCGACCAAAACTTAAATTATTTGTTGTCGTCTCCTTTTTCCCAAGGTAAAGGAATGTGTGTTCCCTTACGTTGTTCTTCCATTATATGCATTTGCATATACACTACAAAAATAGCTAATAAAGACAATATAATTCCTATAAATGTTTCCATTACTTAGGTCCTCCATTATGTCCAATCATTGATTTTTGTTTTTGCTCTTCTCTCCATCTTAGGAAATCTAAAGCAACTTCTCTTGTTGTGTGAGTTAGCGTACTCACTGGACGTTTTTTCTTATTTTTCATAACTGTTGAATTCTCCTTAAATATCTATCAACTTCTGGATCGTTTAAATGACCAATTACATCTTCTGTTATTTCAGTATCATAACAAATAGAACCGTCTGAGACTAATACAGCTAATTCCCATAATCCTTTCTTACCACCGTAAGAATAATCATGACTAATTACACTTGCACCATATCCATTTTCAAATTGGTATATTTTTTGCACACCATTATTAACACGATTTACTTCTGTTATATACTTATTCATTATGTATGTTTCCTATAACTATCAATTAAAGCGTCACCTTTTAATTGCTCTCCAAAAATCACCTCAGAACCATCTGAGCATGTCCTTTTAATTAATCCACTATTGTACTGTATGTCTATAACTCTCTGGCCATTATCAGTGTCTTCAGGCCTATCGTCATACCACATTGATTTTAGATTATGACTATGCATTGACTTAAATCCTTTTGACCATTCTTCAGCTTCTAGGAGAAGTCTTTGTCTTTCTACTCTGCTTTCGTATTGTCCCATAGTCCAATTTCTCCTCTTTCCGCTAATTTGATTAATTGTAATCTCTTTTGTTCCCACATTAGTTTAAAATCTGGGTCTTTAGCATTATCTCTTGCGTTTTGTAATGCGATAACTCTGTGCATTGTACTAACCATTATCATCACCTGCTAATTTATCTAGATAATCTCCATCATGGTCACCTTGAATTGTGACTTTGAATGTATCGCTATCTTTTCTATGTTCTACCATGTGAGGTAAACCATATCCTTTACTTTCTAAGACTTGAACTTTTTGTATAAAAGTTCTGTACTCATCCCTATTTAATATTGCTTCCATATTATTAATTCCACTCCTGGTCTAATTTTGATGCGTTATAAGCATCCATGTATTGAGTATCTTCAAGATATCTTGCGTTATCTTTATCTGAATGATACATATTTTCAGGAGAATTGAAATCGAGAGAGCCTGGCATTTGCTTACCAGCTTTCTTAACTGACTTAGTCAGTTTCTTGTGCAATTTCATTTCTTCCTTGACCTTTGCTTTACGTTCGTCGAGCTTTCTAATAATATCCTGCATCTCGAACTCTTCTTTAATCTGAAGTAATTCAGCTTTTAACTCATCAAATGTTTTAGCCATTAGTCTATCCTCGACTCAATATTATCGACTGTAGACTGAATATTATCAACTGTAGACTCTATTGAACCTAAATTTGATAATGTATTCTCTACATGATTTATTTGACTTTCTATATTGTCTAGTTTACAACAAAGGTCATCAAATAGCTCTTCAACTCGATTAGTTAAATTCGTTATTTTTCTATCAAGCTCACTTCTTGTTGGTTCGCTCATAAGTATTCTCCTTCTACTAAATTTTCATTATCTCCATAGAATGTTCCAAAGTCAGCATTCTTTAAAGATACGACTTCACATCTATTATCATATTGCTTTCTTTGTTTTCCAGCAATATATCCAGCTAAAGATTTAGCTTTTTTATCATCGTCTGCCCATATATAAGAGGCAGTTGTAATTACATATCTATTCATTACGCCACCTCCATGATTGAGAGAGGAACGTCATATCTTCTATCATCGATTTCGACAATAGCTTTTGTTCTATTGATTTTTTCAATCACACCTTTCAGTGTTCCTTTTTTACTTCTGATAACGACATTGTCGCCAGCTGAGAATTTAGTTCTAGCTACTCTAGCTAGTTCAGTTCTTAGATTCGCTCTTTTTGTTTTTAGAGCGTCGATAACGATATTCATATCTTCCATATTATCGATTTTATTTATTAGATTAATTATATTTTTCATTTTTACTCCTTATTAAAATGTAATGTTTCTAGGTAATTCTGGTGCTGGCTCTGGAGCGTACTCTTTAAGCCAAGCATTGACTGCTTTATTGCCAACGCATGAATCGCCGTCTTCCATTAGGAATTCGACTTTATAGTTAGCACGTTTTGTGTCTGACATGTCGCCAGTCCATGACTCAGTTTTTTCTAAGATTTCTTTTTTCATCCAACCATCTTCACGGTTGTCAGTCACTTTAAGAAAGTTAACTTGACCACTAGGTGTGATACTAAACTGAGTTGTAGTTTCCCACTCTTCACAGTGAGGAACTGAATGGTCAATTACTTGACCTTTATCAATGATGTATTCCTCACATCCACCGTTAGACTCAAGAAGAGTTGTAGTGATGTATGGTCTGACTTGAGCAGTGATTGATGCAATCTCATTATCAGTGAGGTCGCCACAGTTGAACATGACAAAGGTTGAACCACCCTTGAACTTCATGTAAGGTGACTCAGCGTCTCCATAGTTTTCCATGTACTGTGTGTTTATTACTAATTTATTCATTTTTAACTCCTTATCAATTATTTTGAATATATGTATATTATATCATAGTTCTCTGCAAATGTAAAGGATTATTTTCACTTTTGGTGAAAAAACTTGACACTATTATCACCTTTACACTCTTATCACCTTTTAAAGGGATATGATTGAGTCTGCCGATGGGTACGAAACCACCTGTTATACTAGACTCGTGTAGCATTGTCTCAATCATATCTTTTAAAAGTCTCCTGGCGCAACTTGTAAGCAAGGTATTCCATTTCGTCTCCACATGTCGACAACTTGATTTCTATCATCAAATACCATATCAGGTTTCCAGTCAGCCTTTATAAGCTCATCCAAAACTCTTTGTTTGAACTCATGGTCAGGCTCATAGCTGTCATCAGGTCTCATAAACATAAAGTCCCAGAAAACACCCATTGTAGCAGATAACTGCTTCTCTGTTAATTCTCTTTGTCTTTCTTTACGAGCTGAAACTATCACTATTGAATGACCAGCATCATGCATATTTTCAGCTATTTCGAATATATGCTCGTTTCTTGTATCGTTAACGGTTTCAGCTTCAAACATAGGCCAGTCGATTTGTTGACTTCCATCAACGAATCTTCTTCTATGTTCAACGTTCATTAACGTTCCATCTACATCAAATATTATTTTCATTATGCTATCTCTCTAAAACCAGCAGCTTTACCATAGAAACCTAAAGCTTCTAATTCTAAAACTAAATCGTTGAATGCAGCGCCTGTGCTGTCTTGTGGATAAATACCAACTGTCATTGGGTCGTTGATAAATAATTGGCATCCTTCCCATGTAGGATTTTTGGCAATATAATCGTTTACGATTTTTTTACCTTTTTCAAACAGAGATTCATCTCTTGTTCTTACTTCGAAATCTTTGATTTCATAACCGTCCATTGTTAAGGAAGGCTCTGGTTGCATTCCTAAAATTCTTACGTTTAAATTGTTCATATTATATCTCCTTATCTTTTGAACTTAATATGTATATTATAACATATTCTCTGTAAAAGTAAAGGTTTTTTTCACAAAAAGTGAAAATAATTACACAACATACACTATGTCAGCAGTTTTAACCGCGTTTCGTGCAAGTATTCTTAGCTTTATGGTATACGTTGAAATTATGAGCAACAATCGCAGATTGGAATGCATTTATCTTATGCATTAAGGGTTTATCGATTCTACCATTAGAATGATCAGCCTTGAAGGCTGGAGTTAGAATTATAGTTTTAGTCCAAAACATTCTTTGATATGATGGATTGTCTCCTATGATAGGATTGAGTTCTTTTACACAAGAATATTTAAGACCTTGATAGGTACTGTATATATCAGCTAATTGTAAAGTTATAAAGACAGCGTATTGAGTTTTAGTAGCTGGTGAGTGGAGTGAAAATTCTAACTTTTTCTGATTTACCCTTGACGAGTATTCTATCGACTTCAGAAAATGCTCTCTTTGTACAGCTTCGATAAGTTTCCGGTCCCAACAACACTCGTATCCCATCATAATTTCTCGTTTGGCCTTCGAGTCTAGCGCCGAGATTGACGGCGTCTCCAATGACGGAATAGTCAAATCGTTCTTCAGACCCCATGTTTCCGACGATGCATGTGCCTGTGTTGATACCAATACCAATATCAATCCTAGGTAAACCTTGGTCTTCAAGTTGTTTAATAAGTTCATCTGCTGCCTCACATATTTCTATAGATGTTTGAACGGCTTTATCCGCATGGTTTTTACATGGCAATGGAGCGTTCCAAAATGCCATAATACAATCACCCATGAATTTATCTATTGTTCCACCGTTCTTAAGAACAATCTTTGTCATTGTATCTAAATAATTATTTATAAGAACTACTAATCCTTCTGGGTCGTCATTGTTTTTATAATGTTCTGATATTGGAGTAAAGCCACATATATCCATAAACATAAATGTCATTTCTTTTCTTTCACCACCAAGCTTTAAGAGTGATGGGTCTTTTTGTAATTGTTTAACTAAGTCAGGAGATACATATGTGCCGAATTGTTTCTTTATTTGTTGTCTTAATTTAAATTGTATATAAAAATTATTGAAACTCGCTGAGGTGAGTAAAAGTATATATATTATTAGAGCAGCTGATAAATCGAGGAGTATAGAAAATTCGTACCAAGCGTAGTAAGATGCGAAGCCAACGGCAGTTGCGGAACCGACGAAGAATACAAGCCCACTCCAAACGGGTAAATAGTATACAGAAAGAACAATCAGAAGAGCTCCCAAAATAATCATACCAAGTTCAGCTATAAAAGTCCATTGAGGACGTGATATAGGTTTATCTGATATTATTGTCTGTAAAGCGTTTGCTTGTAATTGATGTGGATATATTAATCCTCCCGGTGTAGATATTTGAGGAACTATTCCTTTTGCTGTGACTCCTATAATAGCTGTCTTTCCTTTTAAATCTGGTAATGGTTCTCCAAAATTATATGACTCAAATTCAGTATTCCATTTTAACCATATACTTCCTCTTTCGTCTGTTGGTATAACAAATGGTCTTAATACAATACTTTCTATTCCACCCTCATTCAATTTAACGGTATAAGACTTCTTCTGTTGCATCGCTCTCACTGTTTCAAGTGCAAATGAAGGATATATATCATCATTAACTTGTGATAACAGAGGGATTCTACGGGTTAGATTATCCACTTCTGGTGCGCCATTTAAGAGTCCAGCTCCCCAAGCATTTGATTCTAATGTATCAATATTTGTAATTAATCCACCATATCGATATGTTAAATCTAGTATATCTCCACTATAACCAAACGTTGCATATCCTACATAAGGAGCTTTTGATGACCTTCCTTCTGAATCTGCGTCTTGAGATAGTATAACACCATTATCTTTTATCCATGATGCAAATACTTCATCACCACTAAATCTGTCTGGTTCAGGAAACATAATTGTAAATCCTATCATACCAGCATTTGCATTACGTAAATCAGATATCATCTGAGCATAATTCTGTCTAGGCCATGGGTATTGACCATAAGTTTCTAGTGATGATTCACTTATATTAATTAATACTACGTCGTTTGATTTTTCTACTGGGATTGATTGTATATATTGGTCAAATATACTGAGTCTAAATTGTTCTAATATTTGTGGGTCAGATACTCTTACACCTATAAGGACTATACCTAAAATTATTGTGGTCCAAATTGAAGTTAAAAATTTCATAAAAGTGTTATACTGTGTAATACTAAAATTGTATTGAAACCCCACATCCGCATGAAGATTTTTCAGCTGGATTAATTATTTTAAATTGTTCGTTGATTCCTTCAATTATATAATCTAAGGTTGCATCTTGAAAATAGGGCAATGATAAGTCGTCGATGACGATATTGAATTTGCCGTAGTCATACACATGGTCGTCGCTGTTAACTGTGGATTCATAATCAAATATATATTCGAACCCAGCACAACCACCACCAGTAACGCCAATCCTAATCGTGTCATTACCGTCTTTAGTTTTTTGTATAAGTTTTTCAATTGCTTCATCTGTTAGTTCTATCATGATGGTGGATTATTATGTCCTTGCATTGGGTGTTCTGGTTCCCAATTCTCTATTGCTTTATGTATAGCTTCTTCTGCTAATACTGAACAATGTAATTTAATTGGAGGTAATTGAAGAGCGTCTGCTATATCTTTATCTTTAATTTGTTTAGCTTCTTCAATAGTTTTACCTTTTAACATTTCTACAAACATTGTACTTGATGCTATTGCTGAACCACAACCATAAGTTTTAAATTTAACATCTTCTATTATATCTCCATTCATTTTCATA
>Ga0315315_10003748_pt1 | contig 13996 bp, 15 predicted proteins | sample M140m3416metaG_FD_203699 | JGI IMG/M metagenome (GOLD analysis project Ga0315315, IMG submission 203699) | Ammonia-oxidizing marine archaeal communities from Monterey Bay, California, United States - M1 40m 3416 | ecosystem: Environmental > Aquatic > Marine > Intertidal zone | place: USA...
TTCATCATTTCCAGTCAATAATGGAAGAGTAACTGTCCTGTTGGCTCCTAATTCACTAACAGCAAATTCATATTGATGGTCTGATGAAGTATCATTAATTTTAGGAGTGGTCAATGTTTTATTAGTTAAGGTATCCGTTGTATCGCGATAGACGACAGTACCGACTGCATCTTGGAATGTAATCTGGTTTCCACCTGATGAATATTTAAAACCAGTTGCTATATTATCTGTCAAAGTTTTACCAGTTAAGGTATCCGTTGTATCGCGGTAGACGACAGTACCGATTGCATCTTGGAATGTAATCTGGTTTCCACCTGATGAATATTTAAAACCAGTTGCTATATTATCTGTCAAAGTTTTACCAGTTAGTGTTTGTGTATCTGTAAGAGTTGCAACAGTGCTATCTATAGCAATTGTTACTTGGTCATTGTCACCAGTTCCAGCACCTCCTGTAGTTGTAATTCCTGATCCACCTAATATTGAAACTTCATTACTATTTGTGACAGTTTGACTACCAGTATCTCCTTTGAGAGTCCAACTTGTCATACCAGTACTTGTTCCTGTTGTCCCTTCTAATGTTTTTACAGATCCATCGGTGCCGTTGGCCAGTTTCGCCTGATATTTCAATACTCCATCATCATTCCACAAAACTAATTTATCGTTATCATCGCTACCAGTAGGACGACTAGAACTACTTGTATTGTCTAATACTAATCCAGTAGGATCAATTAATCCATAAACTGTTAGCTTACCGTTACAACTTATATCACCTGTGACTAATAAATTTACAGCACTAATATCATTGAAACTAGCATCGTGTCCACTAATATCGTTAAATCTACTATGACCTGTTTCAGTATAAGTATTACCAAAAAAGTTAACTGCACTAATATCGTTGAAACTGGCATCTGTTCCAGATATATCTACTACTCTTACAATATTGGCAGAAATATGGTTAGTAGAAAGATCAGCCCCGCTAGTATCCCAATAATTAGTTGAGCCATTTATTGCTGGTGTAGTTTTGTATCTAAATCCTATTTGCGTATTGCCAAGTGTATCTAAAATTGTTAATCCTCCTCCGTCAGGAGGATATGCTGCAGAATTCAAAGTAATATTTGAATCACTAACATCCAATACTTGTGTTCTAATAATAACTTTGCTACCATCTACTATAAAATTTCCACCGATATGTACATTACCAGAGACATCCAACTCTCCGTAAATCTGTGTATTACCAGAGCAATCAATTTCCAAAACATTACCATTAACTGGTGGGTTGTGTGAATCATTAATATTTCCCCCTCTCTCTAAAAATTTTTCATATGTTCCAAATGCAAATCTTACATGAGAAATATCTTCGCCAGATATTCCAGTTCTGGTTCCTAATAAAGTATATGATGTATTACCATTTGTAGTAAAATTGGCATAACTTAAGTCTATTATATTTTGTTTTCCAGTTATAAATACATTTTGAATTTCTTCTCCTGATGGAGCAAATATTTTATTTTGTGTTCCTTGAACAAAGCAATTTTTAGCTTTATAACAACTATAATCTATTTGATCAAAATCATCATCATTATTGCCAATTTCGTTTTCTGTTCCAAATATAACATTCAAATCTCCATAATTTATATTTTCTTTTCCTTGAATAAATGAATTATCAGTATTAAATGAATTATTATTATCTCCAAATATACTATTTTGTCCAATTTTATTTAATCCAACATAAGAATTATTGATTGTATTTTTAGACCCTACAATAATACTCCCGCCGTTAGTTGTAACATCAATATGGTTATCTTTATGTCCTTCTATATTGTTTTTTGCACCTTGAATAATAGAAAATGGTGAATATTTTAATATATTTTCATAACCAAATACAATATTAGATCCACTAGGTTCAATTATAATTGAACTTCCATTATTATTAGTAATATTACTTATAATAGAATTTGGTGTATTTATTTCATTAAATTGTCCCCCAATAATTATAGAATTAGAACAATCATATTTAATACCTAAATTGCAATCCGAACTACTATTACCAGTATCAGAAGTTCCTTTTTCTAATAATATAATAGAATTTGTGGCTGAAGTTGGATTATATTTTTCATTGCCTGTAGAAAAATTATAAGAACAAAAGGCGGGTGTTTTCCATACAGTTTGTGCATCAATAACAGCATAACCAGTGCGTGAATTTCCTACAATAGCATCTTTCTGTGTTCCTAATAATAATTGTTTTTCAACAAATACAATTCCTCCAGAAACATCATAAAAAGCGTCTCTTAATGGAGCGGTAATAGACAGAGCAGGATCTTCTATTTTTAAATCTTCTCCAGAAAGACTAACTACTGATAAATTACCTTGTCTAATAGTAAGTGTATTTTGAAATCCTTTTTGTCCATTTATTGAGCTGGTTGGCCACTGAGAACCACTAAATGTAACAGGTACGCCTCCATTTACTCCATTCGCGAGATTTTTTTGTACAATAAATGGATAGTTTGTTGAACTTATTATATTATTTAAACTACCATCAAAAAGACTATCTCCTGTATTGGATTGGTTTGATGAATTTCCTCCAGCTACAAGAACTAATGGATTTGAGCCTCCTGCACTTTGTTTGAAATATAATCCCATTTGAGAAGTAGCATTAGATGCACCACCACCGGAAGATAAAAATAATGATCCAACTGGTATATCGTCGTGGGTATCGTAGCTTTGTCCATCGGGTTCATATTCTTGATTACCAATTTCATTAAAAAAGTTAATATACCCATCTGTTCTTATACTTCCTCTAGTGTCCAATACAATTTTTCTTTTAGCAGCAGTTGTGGTAGATGTTTTAGTTCCTGGATAAGGGAGTGTACCAAGATAAGATTCATTGCCTATTCTAGAATCTCCTCCAATAGTAACAATATTTTCACTTCCTATTATTATTCTACCACTATCAGGAATTGCTCCATTATCATTAACTTTAAAAGCTCCACTATTAGATCGTAATTGTAATCCAGTTGAAGTAGAATCCATTTTTTGACTAGATATATCTACAGAATAAAATATACCATTAAACTTATGGCCACTTAAATCTTCATTTAAAGCAATGGCAGATAATTGACCAGGTTTCTCAGAATCGTATTGTCCATCATTTGCATTACTACCTAGTGATAATCTACTAAATGGTTTATTAGTACCAATTCCAACAACGATAGTTTGACCACAAATATCAAAACAATGTCCTTTTGTTTTAATTCCTGACACATCATATATTGAATCCCATTTTCCATTTTCATAATTATTTTTAGATGATCTTACATTTCTATAATTTTGCATATTCCCAGAATTCATTCCTATATCTTTCCAATTTGTTGACATATATATAAATATACAATAATAATAATTTTGTTGATTAACTTAATTTATATTCATTAAATAATACATAATAATAATAATTTATTTACATCATTGTAGTATGAAAAAATAAATAAATAAAATATTTACCAATATCAAATGGTATATCAAATAGAAGTCGCTATAAATTTAAAGAAAGTAACAAATTTAACAGAAATTAAAAATATATTATTGGAAAAGGCTTATGAATGTAAGTTAGAAGATTATTATACAATGTATGAACATATAGGTAAAAATAGACAAGTATATAGAAATCATTGTGTAATAGTATTTTTTTTTACTGAAAATGATGAATTATTAGCCGATTTCATAAGATATACTAAAAATATCAAAAATATAAGTATTGAATGTGTTGGATTAGATAAAGGTAAATTTGATTTGATGTATGCATCAAAAAAATATTTAAATATGATGGAAAAAGAGTTTGCTGAAAAATATTTAATAGCAAAAAGAGGAAATAATCTGTATAAACAAGATTCTATAATATTTAAGACAATATTAAAGAAATAATTAAATTATTGTTTTCAAAAGGTCATCTGGTAATAATCTTTTATTTGTTTTCTTTTTTGAAGGAGTTTTCTTTTTTGAAGGAGTCTTTTTTCTTGAAGGGGTTTTTCTTTTTGACTTTTTTTTTGAAGGAGACTTTTTTCTTACTGTATAATGAACTTTTCTTTTTTTTCTTGAAGGTGATTTTATTTTAATTCTTTTTTTTGTTTTTCTTTTTGGTTTTCTTTTTGGTTTTCTTACAATATTTTTGAGTTTTTTTTCAATTCCAATTGTGCTTTTGGTTTGATTGAATAATTGATGAATATCATCATCATCAGCTTCGATATAATATTTTCTACCATTATCATTTAATATCATTTTACTTTTATTACCATCATACAATGCATCATATTCTTTTTTATTAATATTTCCATTGATATTTGATATTTCAATACCTCTACTAAATAATATTTGATTTCCACCGTTCATCATATATTTATTTTATATTATTATTTATATTATGAATACTCCAAGAGATGAATTACCAGAACCTAAAATTAATATACTAAAAGTAGTAAAATTGCGTGAAAATCAAAAAAAAGAAAAGAAAGAAAAACCCTGTAAATATTTAGATCATCTTTATAAAAAAAATGATGAATTTTTAAGGAAATATTTTGAGGAAAAATAAATACATAATGTATATAATGTCCATTATGTATGGAACGAATATTAATAATAGGGGTAAAAAAGAGAAAAATAAGAAAGTAAAAGAAGGTCCTTGTATATTTCCATTTATGCACAAATGGAAATTACATAATAAATGCTATAAAACTGAAAAAGGAGATATATGTGCAACTGAGATATCGTTACCAAGACGAACATTAAAGAAGAGAGGTTATTGTATAAAAAAAAGCACTAAAAAAAAAACACTAAAAGGCAAGATTGATAAGAGTAAGATCTTGAAACGAGGAACATTTAAATTGAGAAAAATGAATAAAAGGAAAAAACAAGGAACAATTAAGATCAAGAAGATGAAAAAAAGATTAAGATTACCGTCGAAAATTGAAAAACATAAATCTATTAATAAATCAATTAAACACAAATCAACAGATATGCCAAGTATGAATATACAATTTGTTAAAGTATTAGAACAACTTGAATCCCTTATGTCAAAAAAGGGAGAACATTTCAGAGCCAGAGCTTATGCGAAAGCAAAGGAATCAATAATATTATATAAAATCCCTATAAAAAAGGTTGAAGACCTTAAAGGACAAAAAGGTATAGGAAATACTATCTTACAAAAACTTCAAGAATATGTAGATACAGGAACATTAGCAGTATTAGAGAAAGCAAAGAGTAATCCTATGTTTATATTTACTGAAGTTTATGGTATTGGTCCAAAAAAAGCCAAAGAACTAGTTAAAAAATATAATGTTACAACTATTACAGAGTTAAGAGAAAGACAAGATGAGCTTTTAAATGATGTTCAAAAGAAAGGTTTGAAATATTATGAAGATATTCTTAAAAGAATTCCTAGAAAAGAAATAGATACTTATGAAAAGGAGCTAAAAAAGATATTTGATAAAGTAAAAAACAAAGATAGTACATTTCAAATAATGGGATCTTATCGCAGAGGTGCAAAAGATTCAGGAGATATTGATATTTGTATTAGTGATCCAAATGATGATATTAATGTATTTAACAAATTCATTGATGTTCTTATTGAAAAAGGGATTTTAATTGAAGTATTATCAAGAGGTAATACCAAAAGTTTGGGTGTAAGCAAACTACGAAGAAAGCCTTCAAGACGCATTGATTTTATGTTTACTAAACATAAAGAATTGGCATTTGCACTATTATATTTTACAGGTAGCAAGGCATTCAATACAGTAATGCGAAAACGAGCGTTAGATATGGGTTATTCAATGAATGAACATGGATTGTATAAAATGGTAAATGGTAAAAAAGGTGAAAAACTTGATAAATATTTCCCTACTGAAGAATCTGTATTTAAGTTTCTGGGTATGGTTTATAAAGGACCAACAGAGAGAAAAGATGGAAATGCAGTAGTTCTTATTGAAAATGTTGCTCCATTGAAAACATTTTGGCAGGAGACATATCCAGATCAAAATAAAAAGATATCTAAGAAAATAGATAAAAGTAAAATTAAAAAAAAGACACTAAAAAAACAGAACTCTGGTGCAGAAATTAGAAAAGGAAAGAGATTTATTAAAGAATTCTTAAAAGTAGGTCAATCACAATTGGAAGAACTTAATGAAACTGAATTAAGCTCTATGATTAGAGCAGCAAATAAAGGTTATTATTGTAATAATAAACCTCTTATGAGTGATGAAGAATATGATATTTTAAAGGAATTTATTGAGGAAAAATTTCCAGATAATGAAGCTATTCAAGAGGGTCATACGGCTTGTAGCGTATCTGTTGAAAAAAAGAAAATAACATTGCCTTTTGAAATGTGGTCAATGAATAAATTTAAAAAGGAACAACAAATTACTACTTGGTTAAAAGATTATAAAGGACCGTTTATTATTAGTGCAAAGGTAGATGGAGTTTCAGCAGGTTATAGTACAATGGGAGATAAACCAATATTATTTACTAGAGGAAATGGTAAAGTAGGTCAAGACATTAGTCATGCGATTGAATATCTTGGATTACCAACACAAAAAGGTATTGAAATTAGAGGAGAATTATTAATGAAAAAAGATGTATTTGAAACTAATTGGAGTGAGAGATTTGCAAATGTGAGAAATATGATTGCAGGAACAGCAAATGCAAAGGAGTCATTTCCAGAAAGATGGAAAGATATTGATTTTGTATGTTATGAAGTAGTTACACCACATTTAACACCTGGTCAACAGTTTTCATTAATTAAAAAACACAAAATTATCTCTGTTATTCATAAAAAAATGAAGGAAATTAATAAAAAGGTTTTATCAAAATATCTAATAGATTGGCGAGAAAATTATGATTATGATATTGATGGTATTATTGTAGCAGATGATAAAAAATATCCTAGAACTAGTAAAAATCCTAAACACGCATTTGCATTTAAAACAGTATTAGATGATCAAATTGTAGAATCAAAAGTTGTTGATGTTATTTGGTCACCAAGTAAGGATGGTTATTTAAAACCAAAAGTTCAAATTCAACCAGTAAAATTAGGTGGGGCTGTTATTCAATATGCAACTCTACATAATGCGGAATTTGTTATTAAAAATAAAATAGGATTAGGAGCATTAGTGCAAATTTTAAGAAGTGGAGATGTTATTCCAAAGGTAGAAAAGGTTGTTAAACCAGCAAAAACAATTAAAATGCCTTCGTCAAATTATAAATATAAGTGGAATTCTACTAAAAAAGATTTGGTATTAGTTGATGCTGAAGATAATGATACTGTAAAACTAAAGATTATGGATGACTTCTTCAATAAAATGGATGTTGTCGGCTTAGGAAGAGGTAATATTCAAAGAATAATGAATGCTGGCTACAAAACTATTCCACAAATATTAACAATGACAATTCAAGATTTTATGAAAGTTGAAGGATTCAAGGAGAAAATGTCTACAAAAATTTATAATTCTATCCAGGATAGAATAAATAAGGTAAGTTTACCTGCACTTATGGGAGCTTCTAATATATTTGGTAGAGGATTAGGGACAAAAAGAATAGTTGCAATTATGAATGAATATCCAGATATACTTACAAGTAAAAAAAATAATGAAGAAAAACTTGAGATGGTAACTCAACTAGAGGGTTTTAAGGATAAAACTGCAAAACTATTTGTTCCTTATATTCCTAAGTTTATGAAGTTCTTGAAAGATATAAAACAAACTGATAAACTTAATCAAGTAGTAAAAAATGTGGATAAATCTCATCCACTATATAATAAAAAGATAGTGATTACTGGTTTTCGTGATAAAGAATTACAACAAAAACTAGATAAAATAGGTGTAAAATTAGGAACAAGTGTTAGTAAAAAAACATTTGCAGTATTAGTAAAAGATATGGATGATGATACAGGAAAAGCAGATAAAGCTAGAAAATTAGGAGTAACACTTATGACCCCTGAAACATTTAAAGCTACATATTCGCTTTAGGTTCTCTCATACTAATAAATTTTTTAAATGAACTATAATTTGCTTCTATTTTATAAGGATAACAATGAATAAGTTCATTGTTTTCATCGCCAATCTTTTTATCTTTAAATTGACCAATAAAGGAACTATGACTTACTATAGCTATTCTTGTCTCTCGTCTATTTCCTATCCAATCTAACATTTCTTCAATTCTATTTTCTAATTTTGGAATGGTTTCTTTTTCATCAGTCCATTTTAATTCATTATCATAGATATCAAAATTTATATATGGATACATATATCTTAAATCATCCACATTTTTGCGCTTATTACATATTTCATTCCCTCCCAATGGATATTCAATTAAAAAATCTTTCGCTATTATTGGAACATTTCTATGTTGAAATACAAAAGTAGCAGTATCTAAGGTTCTAATACAAGGTGATACAATAACTAATTGAACATCGTCTATTTCATCCCAAGTTCTATTCAACCTTTTTGCTTGATTATAACCAACTTCAAGTAATGGAGTATCTCGATATTCTGCATATGCTCTTGCACCTATATCCCAAAATAATTTGTTATGTAAAGCATATCCGTGTCGAATACAATATAGTGTTTTGTTCATTATATTGTACATAAATTATACATTTAAATCTATTATAAATAGAATTTAAATTTTGCCATATCATTTAAATTCTTTTTTGTTAATCCAATTATAGAACTTTCAATATAACGATAATATCGTTCTTTCTTCTTTGTATCAACGATCATAATTTTATCACAATTTTTTAAATACGCAATATTATCAGCTCCATATTTTTCATTATGATTTAATGTTTTATCGTAATCTTTGCTTTTTTTCAAAATATTCAAAGATATTCTATCAAATATTTTCATTATATCCATTTTTTTACACTTTTTCCATTTGTTTTTTTCATAAATATATAATTGTTTAATTTTATGACTAAATGCGCGAAATGGATTATTTTCCTTTTCATTTATATTATTTTCAAGAATATTAGATAATCCTCTAGTATAATCACTTGAAAATATCATTTTTAAATCATCTAATGTTACCAAAACACTTGTTTTTAACCAAGTTTCTATATCTACACCCTTATCATTTTGATTTAACCAATCTAACATATTCATCTTTTTTACATCTCTATTCATAACTTCTTCTAATTTCTCCACTTTTTTTTTTAATATTTCATTATCTTTGTATAATTTTTGTAATATAATCCACATTTCTTTTTGAGTTGGTATCACTGTTATTTCTTTATCTTCTTTATTTGAATTTAATTCACAAAGTATCATATGTTGTGACAATGATTTTGTTAGTTTAAACTTTTTCCCACAATGTGGACAGGTTTTTGTTTTCATTATTAATTATTATATATAATTTTTTTCTCTAATTCAATTTATTTAATATTATAATATATAAATGAGTAATTGTACAGATACAAATGCAGAAAATCCTTGCTTATCTTGTGTTACTGGAGACGAACTTTGGAAAGGACATAGTAATGCAAAATTTCCTCAAACAGATAATAGTTATGATCGATATCAAACAAAAGTTATAGGTGGTATTAATAACTCAAAGAATTTTAGAACTTATGGTTCTAGCTTTACTATATTGAAAAAATCTTTAACAACTTTTAATCCAATATCAGCAGTACCTCCAAAAGCAACATTAGGTATTGGTGTTCAAACAGGAACATTTAATACAACTAGTTATACTAATGTAGGTGGACCAGGGGATCAAACAGCTTCTGTTCCAATTAGGACTGGTACTGCAAGTGGTATTAAAGCAAGAACTATAGTTCAACCACATCAAACAGGAGTAGATACAAAACACGGTAGTTATGAAAGATATTTAGCTCGCAAAAGAGGAGTGAATATGCGGTGTCAAAATTGTTAATTATTTTGTATCACCTTTATATATATGGATCATCCTGAAACAACAAAACAACAAGAAGCATTATGCAAATTTAATGAAGAATTTATTGAAACATTAAATGAGTTAAAAGATAAAAAAGGTAAATTAAAAAGAAAATTAAGTAAAGATCAAAAAGAATTAACAGAAATTCAAAAAATATTAGATGAAAAAAATATAAAAAAAGCAAGTTTAGTATCTAATATTGCAAAAAAAAATAAACAGTTAGAAACTATAAATACAACAATTAAAAATACACAATCGGCTTATCAAAAAATAGTAGAAACCTCTCAGGTTTTATTGACAGTAATAAAAAAAAAAGCTCCAAAAGATTAAAAATAATCATTTAAACCCATATATATATATAAAAATATATATATGGATAGAATTAGTCAATATAAATCAGTTCATAATGAAGCGTTAGAATTATTTAAAAAGAAAAATGCAGATTATGGTGATGCATTTGCCAATTTTGGACCAGTAGGAGTAATTGTAAGAATGGGAGATAAAATAAATAGATTAGCAAGTGTAACAGGTTCATCTGTTTCTCTTGTTAAAACAGAATCTATTCGAGATACTTTAATAGATTTACACAATTATGCGGCAATGGCAATTATGTTAATGGACGAAAAAAACGCCCCAGTTGAAAAACCTAATAAATATGATGATGCTTTTATAAATAATAATCTACCTAATGTAGCATCGATCGGACACGAATTATCTGAAATGGATAATTTTGATGACAAATGGGGACAATTTGATGATTTAAGTGGTAATTAATTGTTTAATATAAAATACAAAATCTGATCCTTTGGGTGTAAACATATTTTCATTATTACTTAATTTTTTTGATATTGTTGAAGAATCTATACAAATACTATTTTGTATATCTCGCAATGATTTGAATAATTCTACTTTTTTATCTGGAAATATTACCAAATATTTATATTTATGTATATATTTTTCCATATCTTGTTCTAATGTTATCATCTTATATAATAATTTATTTAAATTTTAAATCCTTTATATTTATAAATATGGAAAGTATAATAAATTACTTACAATGTTGGTGGAGAGATAAAACAATACCTGTTGAAAAAGATACTCCAAGACCTTCTTTAAAACCTTTAGATGATGTTTGTTGTAGTCATTGTTTTATTTTTCTTGAAAATGAAACAAAATTTAAAAAGAAAGCACAAATAGGTAAGAATAAATTTGGATTTTGCTCAATTGAATGTTATAATTTATGGTTACAAAATCCTACCACAATGTTAATAGGGAAACTTAATTAAATGAAAAAAATCTATATATATAGAAATGTTTATAGATTTTTTTATTGGTGGAATAGGAGGAATTGTTTCAAGAAGTGCGGTTGCACCTATCGAACTTAATAGAATACAAAAACAAAATCATTTTATACCTAATGCTACTCTTAGTGATGTTTATAAAAAAGAAGGATTTCGTTTTTTTTGGAAAGGCAATGGAACAAATTGTATTCGTATTTTCCCACAATTAGCTATGAATTATAGTGTATTTCGAAAGGTAAAGCCTATTTTGAATGATAGTATTAAGAATGAACATATTTCTAATTTTTTAGGGGGTTGTATAGCAGGATCTGTTAGTATATTAGCTACTTATCCTCTTGAAACAACCCGAACTTATCTATCTTTACAAACCAATAAAAATAAATATAAAGGAATTGGAGATGCTTTAAGAAAAATACCTATTCGACAATTATATCAAGGTTCCCAGATGAGTCTTCTAGGGTTCGGTGGTTTTAGTGGATTACAATATACATCCTTTTATTATATTAATTCATTAGTAAAAGACACCTACTTTGATTCTAGACTTGTAGGAGGCGCATTTGCGGGATTGTTTTCAGTTTCTATTACATATCCAACTGATTTAATTAGAAGAAGATTACAACTCCAAGGTTTTGATAATACTGTTCCACAATATAATGGTATTTTGGATGCGTGTAATAAAATATATAAAACCGAAGGTATTCGTGGATTCTATAGAGGATTAACTTCTACTTGGATAAAAACAGGCCCTGCGGTTGCCATACAATTTTGGACTATTGGTAAATTAAACAAACTACTAAAAAAAGACGACATATAATATATATATGAGTGATTTAAATCTTGACCTTAATTTAAATAATTATAATATAAAGGAGCTTGAAAATATTTTGGAACTTAATGATAAATACACCTTTAATGATATTCAAAAATTTTCAATAGTTATAAAAAATAAAATATTTAATAGAATAATATTAGATAATTATAAAAAAACTGAGATTGATAGATTTTTGAATGATACAGTTAGTCGATTGGAGAGAAATTTCATTAATAATTCTTTATCTTTGATTGACATTAAAATAACAAATATTTTAAAAATATTAGAAAATAAATAAAAGAAAATATATTAATTTATACTAATGTCTATTTATGATATTGATATAAATACCTATAACCAAGATTTTACAATAACAGAAGGAAATAAAACAAAAAATGGAGAAGTGCATACAGATTTTAAAATTATTAATAAAATGTTAGATTTAATTCCTAATAAGTGTTTTGAAGATCCAACTTTAAAATGGTTAGATCCTTGTGCTGGAAGAGGATATTTTTGTATGGTTCTTTATAAAAGATTATTTAAATCTTTAAAAGATTTTTTTCCAGATGTTAAGAAAAGACATAACCATATAGTAAACAGAATGTTATATATGGTTGAAATTAATTCTGATTTTATTCCTATTCTTAAAAATATGTTTGGAGAGAATTGTCATATTTATAATGAAAGTTTCTTACTACATCAAAGAGGACCTGTTTATGATTTTGTAATAGGAAATCCGCCTTATAATGTTGATGGAAATATTACTATATCTGTTGATCTAAATATTCAAAAAAGTGGAAAAGGGTGTTGGTCTTGGTTTATTCATAAAGCATTAAGTGTTTTAAAAGGAAGAGGATATTTAAGTTTTATTACTCCTAGTATTTGGATGAAGAAAGACCATCCTATGTATTTACAACTATTAAGATACAATATGAAATACATATATACTTTAAATAACACAGAAACAAATAAAATATTCCACGGTAATGCACAAACTCCTACTTGCTATTTTCTTCTAAGAAGAATAATTAAAAGATCAACAGTAAAATTAGGACCTGTAAAAGTTTTTGATGAAGCACATAATAAATATATAACTTTTCGACCAACTCCTTCAACATCTATACCCTTATTTGGAGTGTCTATTATCAATAAATTACAAAAATTTGTTTGGAAAGCTGGTCATATTACTGTAACCAAAACAAATATGAGACCTGGTTATAAAGGTTTAATAACGGGACCAGGCTCTTGTGCAGCAACTCCTTGGCCTAATATTACTACTTGTAGATTAAATGGATTACAACCACAATTAGTTATTAATTTTTCTAATATACAATGTGCTTTTCAAGGTGTTAGTAAATTAGTTCTCGCTCATAAAATGTATGGATTCCCTTTTCTTGATATTAGTGGTGTTTTTGGTGTTTCTAATAGAGATAATTATGTTATTTTTAATAAACCAAAACAAGAATTAGAACAATTACAGAAATTTCTCTCCACAAATTTTATTATAACTATGTTTGAATCAACAAGATATCGAATGAAATATCTAGAACGTTATATCTTTAATATGTTACCAGATATTACAAAGCTTGATGACTTTCCTGAAGAAATTACCGATGAAACACTTTTTGACTATTTCAAATTAAATGAAGTGGAGAGAAATTTAATTAATACCTTTCATAAAAAGAGATATCTTTCTTTTTAAAAAAATAGTATATATAAATGGACAAATTACCAGATGAACTGGAACAAGAAATATTTTCATATTTAATCACTTGTGGACGACATCACCAATATATTATTAATAAATCATCCCTTTCTTTTTATAATACACATTATAAAAACTGTGCACCAATAAAAGTATTTAATAAGGAGATTTGTAAAAACTGTAATTCAGACGTGTTAAAATTTATGAATTATATGAAATGGGGGTTTTAATACCAAACACGCACTA
>Ga0315315_10003749_pt1 | contig 13995 bp, 10 predicted proteins | sample M140m3416metaG_FD_203699 | JGI IMG/M metagenome (GOLD analysis project Ga0315315, IMG submission 203699) | Ammonia-oxidizing marine archaeal communities from Monterey Bay, California, United States - M1 40m 3416 | ecosystem: Environmental > Aquatic > Marine > Intertidal zone | place: USA...
TTGAAATGGCCACATTTGATTCGGTAGAGTCACCATATAGCTTATGTTTTTCCCTGATATTTTTTAGATTGTATTCAATGAGCTTTTCCTTTGAATAATCCATTCCTATGGCATAGCTAGTATAGCGAAACATATCAAAATGCTTAGAGATGAAAGACATAGCAAGAATAGAAATGAAAATAGCAGGGTAGGCCCATCTGTGAAACCAAGAGGTCAGAGCACCAAAAACCATGGCTATAATTGTCAATAAAGTAATGATACTCATGGAGGCAGGGACCTCAAAAAGAGAGTAATTCCTCAAAAACCCAAGACTTAAGAATGCGCTTATGGTGATGATTTCAAAAATCAGGGCATTAATGCGATTTTGTGAAAATACCTGCTTGACCACAGATTCCTCCAAATGAGCAATACTTCTACTCTTATAGATTTTAAAATTTCTACCGATGTAATAGATTTGTCTCTTTCTGTTCTCTCGAAAGTAATTGTACCATTTTTTACCCGCACCTTTATTGGTTATAGAAGAAACTGGGTTTGATTCGGCTACGGTGTCGTCAGCATCCCTATTGCGTCTCAGTGGGAAGAAGTATAAAATGGATAAAAGTATAAACAGAAAAAAACCAATGATAAAAAAGATGTTGTAAATCAGTACAGTTGTTCCTGATGCAAATTCTTCATAAAGCTGAAACTTGGACATCTTGACCAAATAGATAATGATAAATACCAGAGGTATTAAGGCGTTGTTGATACAAAATCGGAAAAACGGAGTAGAAACAACAACTAAGAAGGGGTATCTTGGTCCTAGCTTGGTATAGCTGTATACATTGAACCCCATGGTAAATCCACCCAGGGAAAAGCCCAATAATAAAAAGGACCATAAGCTGACTTCGCCAAGGTATTCGGGAGAAAAAAATAGAAATGGAACTCCAAAATGAGCACCGAATGTTTCAAAGATGATGGCAAAGAGTAAAGCCCAATACATTAACCCAAAGAAATTATACTTTAGGTGGCCTTTAAGAAGAACAAGAGGGAAGAAATCACGTACCAGTTTTAGATTTTCAATCATACACTCTTTAAGTTAAAAAAAAGAATTTTGTTTTTAAAGTTTTGAGCCCATTATTTATCTTACCCTGAGCTCTTTCATGGTTTTTATAAAATTAAAATCGATAGTTGTATCTTTGTGGTCTCCATTTTCAATTACCCATTTTCCATTTACAATTGTTCCATTAAACATGGATGAATCTCCTGCATATATGATAGTATTGCTTCTGTTTTTTGATGAAGCACTCTGTAGTAAGGGATGAGTACTGGATAAAACCAATGCATCAAGTGGCTTGCCTATTTCGAAAAAGGATTCTTGATCTATACCCATTGCTTTTCTTCCATTTAATAAGGCACTTTCAATCGCTATTTGACCGTTGTCTGCGCTATTTTGATTTCCGAACGTATTTCTGCTGTGGGTAATGAGTCGTTGTCCATAGTCTAAGATTCGAATCTCTTCAAGCGGGTTGATTCCAATATGGCTATCCGTTCCAATAGACCATTTGCCCTTTTCACAAAGAAATTTTCCTAAAGGAAAAAGCCCATCTCCTAAATTCCCCTCTGTACTGGGGCATAAAACGACCGACGCACCTGAATTAGCTATTTGTTCTATCTCTTTCTCAATAAGGTGTGTGGCATGAACGAGATGATAATCTTCATTGAGTTCAATATTGCTCGAGAGCCATTCTACAGGTCTTTTACCAAGAAAGCATTCGCACTCTTCAATTTCTTTAAGTTGCTCTGAAACATGAATATGTAAAGGGGTGCTTTCTTTTTTTAGCTTGCTTAATCGAATGATGTTTTCACTCGTTACGGCACGCATAGAATGTATTCCATACCCAACTGATGCGTCATTATATTTTGCTGCGCTTATTTCACAAGCTTCAAAGAGCTTAGAATAATCATCAATTGAATTGGAAATAAAACGGCGTTGGTCTTTTTCAGCTTCTTTCCCAAAGCCTCCCTTTTGATAAAAAATGGGTATCAGAGTAATTTTAATCCCTGCATTTTGCGCTCCCGCCATAATTCTTTCACTCATTTCCGCCAATTGGTTATATGGCTTTCCATTAGGATTGTGATGTAAATAGTGAAACTCCGCGACCTGGGTATATCCATTTCTGAGCATCTCCTTGTAAAGCATTGTGGCAATATGCTCCATTTGTTCAGGAGTGATATGTAGGGCGAGTTGATACATTGTTTTTCTCCAGCTCCAAAAATCATTTTGAGCTTCGTTTACTGAGTGTAGCTCCGCTAAGCCAGCCATAGCATATTGAAAGGCATGTGAATGGGCATTTTGAAATCCAGGAATAGCAAAACCACTATGTGTTGATTTACTTTTGATTTCTGAATCAATGGAAATAATGATACCAGCATCATCGGTTTTAACGGTGACGTTATCTATCCATCCTTCTTTTTGAAGCATGCCCTTAAATGCAAATTCATTCATTCATTAAAGTGATTAAATTCTCAAATGTTTTTACCAATATTTTTTTTATCTCATTGGCTTTTTCTTCATCATAATTCAATTCATTATTGGACATGTAAAGGTCTTTCGACATTTCCAATTGAAGGGCATGAACTTGATTTGTTGGATTGCCTTTTGACCTCGTAAGGTAGCCTCCTTTAAAAGGATGATTGTGTGTTACCTCGAGAACACTTGCTTTTAAAGAGCTCAGTGCATTTTCAATAATATCAGAAGATGCGGTTGTACAGTCATTATTTCCTAGAATCAAATCAGGGAAATCTTCTTTCTGAATGGTGCTTACGTTTCTTCTAATTGAGTGTGCATCCCAAAAAAGAACATTACCAAATTCATCTTTAAGCTCTTTCAGCAATTCATCAATCTTATTATGGTAAGGTTCGTAATATTGCTTTAGTCTTCTTTCCACCTCTTTTTCTGTCGGCTCGTTTTCAATTGAATTATATAAAGGCTCACCCAAAAAATCTGTAATCGGACACAAGGCAGTAATAATTCTGCCGTCATTATAAAGGTTTTTGTTTTGAGGAGTTCTGTTTAAATCAATGACCCATCTCGAATAAACGGCTTTAATAACAGTAATTCCCAATGAAGAAGCAAAATCGTACAGCTTTTCTAAATACCAATCTGTGTCATCAGGAATTTTCGATTTTGAATTGTCATAATGGTCTTTAATTTCATTTGGAAAAGAAATTCCACAATGGGGTATACTGATAAGAACACCTGTCTTTTTGTTTTTTGGGTATGTTATTTTATATGGTTGCACTTCTTCTATTTGTTGTACTCTTTGTTAAGGTCCATTCAGTTCATCTTTTGTTTTAAGAACTCAAATGATTTTGGCATTCTGATTGGTTTATAATTTATTGCGGAAACAAAAACCAATTCTGTGTGAGCTGTAGCGATGAGCTTTTCTCTCAAATGAATGGAATATGTAAAAATAATTTGAGAATTTTTAATTTCACTTACTACAGTTTGAATTAGAATGACATCATCATATTTGGCAGGTGCGATATATTTGATTGAAAAATTCCGAACGGGGAGTAAAACACCTTTCTCTTCAAGTTCTTTGTATGATATCCCAAACTTTCTTAAAGTTTCAACTCTTGCCACTTCAAGAAATTGAGCATAATTACCATAATAACAGAAGCCCATTTGATCCGTTTCTCCATACCTAACCCTTAGTTTTATTTCGTGGGATATCATTATTTTTTCAACTTTTTCTTTTGATAAAGCTAAATAAATATTAGATTAGTAAGGACAAAATTTCGATCAAACTGAAAGTGCTCCTTTTACTTAAAAAAAGTTTTCAAAAAGTCAATAGCAAATAAGGTTTTTTTTTAACTTTTTTATGAGAATATTTGTCCTAATAAAGTCAGTCATCAATACTTTGTTGATTTACAAGTAAAAACCAAATTAGAAACAATCTGCTATGAGTAAAAACCACGAAGGTGCATGGGATTCTTGTCTTAAAATTATTAAGGACAATATTTCTCTTCAAGCGTTTAAAACCTGGTTTGAACCAATCGTTCCTGTTAAGCTAGAAAAAAACGTATTGACTATTCAGGTGCCTTCATATTTTTTTTACGAGTGGTTGGAAGAAAATTACATCACTTTGTTGAGAAAAGTGGTTAAAAAGCAGCTTGGAACTGATGGTAGCTTAGAATATAGTATCGTTATGGAAAACAACAATAAGTCTAATAATCCATACACTGTTAAAATTCCTGCACACAGCTCTAACTCTCTAAAAAATTCCCCAGTGAATGTTCCAATTAGTGGAAATGAAAAACAGATAAGAAATCCATTTGTAATTCCTGGACTCAAGAAATTAAATATTGAATCTAATTTGATTCCAGCCTTCACCTTTGAGAATTTTATTGAAGGAGAATGCAACCGATTGGCAAGAGCATCTGGATTTGCTGTGGCAAATAAGCCAGGAGGCACCGCCTTTAATCCGTTGTTGATCTATGGTGGTGTTGGTTTGGGTAAAACACATTTAGCACATTCAATTGGGATTTCTGTTAAAGAAAATTTCCCAAACAAAACGGTGCTTTATGTGCAATCTGAAAAATTTGCGCATCAATTCATTGATGCCATTAAAAATCAATCGACGAATGACTTTGTTCATTTCTATCAGATGATTGATGTTTTGATTATTGATGATGTTCAATTTTTTGCAGGTAAAGAAAGAACTCAAGATGTATTCTTTTCTATTTTCAATCACCTTCATCAAAATGGGAAGCAAATTGTTCTTACTTCGGACAAAGCTCCTGTTGAAATGCAAGGAATGGAGCAAAGACTTCTTTCGAGATTTAAGTGGGGGTTATCTGCTGACCTAGGCACTCCAGATCTTGAAACTCGTATTGCCATACTTCAGAAAAAAATGTACGGTAGTGGTATTGAATTACCCAAAGAGGTAGTAGAATATTTAGCTTATTCAATTAACACTAATGTTAGAGAGATTGAAGGAGCGTTGAACACACTATTGGCTCAAGCATCTCTTACTAAGAAAGCCATTACACTTGACCTTGCTAAGCAAATGGTTGATAAGTTTGTGAGAAGCACAGCGAGAGAGGTTTCGATTGAATACATACAAAAAGTCGTTTGTGACTATTTTGACCTTCCGATTGAAATCCTTAAATCCAAAACAAGAAAAAGAGAGGTTGTTCAAGCCAGACAGATCTCCATGTATTTCTCTAAAAAAATGACAAAATCTTCTTTGGCTAATATTGGAGCACATTGCGGAGGGAAAGACCACGCTACCGTTCTTCATGCATGTCGGACAGTTGTAAACCTGTCAGAGACAGATAAGCAATTCAGACATTACCTTGAGGAGCTTGAAAAGAAATTAACCATACAATAATATTATTATGCTTACTCCTTTTATATTACGTGCAGATCTATCTGAAGCGATTCCCGGTATTCTTGGACTTTTAGTCCTAGCATTACTTATTTTTAAAACAGTTTTAATCGTTCGAGAAGCATCGGCTGCTGTCATTGAACGATTTGGAAAGTTTCAATCCGTTCGTACCTCGGGATTATCATTGATCATTCCTTTTATTGATCGAAAGGCGTCTACAATGAATTTAAGGGTTCAGCAGTTGGATGTTACCATCGAGACTAAAACTTTAGATAATGTTTTTGTTAATCTTCAGGTATCTGTTCAATACCAAGTTCGACGTGAGTTTGTCAAGGAAGCTTATTATTCTTTAGATAATGCGAAAAATCAGATAGCATCTTATGTTTTTGATGATGTACGTGCAGAAGTCCCAAAACTTGAATTGGATGATGTATTTGCTAAAAAAGAGGATATTGCGATTGCTGTTCAATCAAATATTTCGGAAAGTATGGCTGAGTATGGTTATAAAATCATCAAAGCTTTAATTACTGATATTGACCCAGATCATAAGGTTAAAGATGCCATGAACCGTATTAATGCTGCGAAAAGAGATCGTGAAGCAGCTCACGAAGAGGGTGAAGCACAAAAAATCATGATTGTTAAGGAAGCGGAAGCGGAAGCGGAATCCAAAAGATTATCTGGAGAGGGTATTGCCCAGCAAAGATTGGAAATTGTTCGAGGTTTTAAGGAATCAGTTGAAGATTTTAAAAAGTCTCTCGATACCGTTACACATGAAGAGATTATGCAGTTTGTTTTGATGACTCAGTATTTTGATACCATTAAAGACATTGGTGCCAATTCCAAAAATTCTTCAATTCTAATGCCTCATTCCCCAGGGGGAATGAAAGAATTCCAAGATCAAATCATCTCCGGAACCTATGTTGGTGGAAAATTTGCTGATTTGGATAATGAAGAGTCGGATAAAAAATCCAAATAAGTTTTAAGGGCTATTAACTCAGTTGGTTTAGAGTGTCACCTTGACAGGGTGGAAGTCACTGGTTCGAATCCAGTATAGCCCACATAGTGTGCTTATTAAACTAATCACAACATTCTCCAGAAACATAAGAACTCACTCCCCCAAAAATAGTGGCATAACATGAATTACCATAGGTCACACCATCACATCCACATACAGGGTCATATAAATCAAAACAAGCTGATGTGCTGTCCATTAACAATGAATCAATGCATGGCCCGTTGTTGTTTTCAGGTACAGGAACACAGCTGTTTTCATCTTTTTCACAAGAAATCATCAGTAATGAAAACATGAATAGTATAATTATATATTTCATATTTCCCATTTGATAAGGGAGATTGATTTTTTTTAAATAATTAAACTTATTCATAAAACCCTATATTTTTCATCTTTCTTTTTTTACCTCGAGGGGCATTTACGATGATGATTCTGCCAGTTTTACAATGACAAGCAAAACAGAGTTCAACTTTTGATGAATCAAAGTCAAAATCCACAGAATTTATTGGGATGTTTTGATCTTGAAAGTATGCTTCAATACTTTCACTTAATGCCTCTTGACTAAACGTATCTGTCGCATAATAAGAATCCCATGGGTTGGAGCATCCTGTTTCATCAAAATAAAATGGCGTAGGATTGTCTCGCTTTCCACATGAGGCTAATGCAATTAAGATCACTATGACATGTATATATTTCATTTTTTTATGTATTAAAATCGAATTCCTGTTGAAATTCCAATAGACAAAAAGTTTCGGTTTAACGAGGCGGATTTAGAGATGCCTAAAATACCATATTGAAGATAAGGAAATACAAATAAAGATAGCTTGTCTGTATTCAAATAGTCCAGACCAAATCCAATATTTCCGGAAATATTAAACCTTCTAAACTCAGTACTTTTGTCCTCTTCTGTGATTTTTTGTTGAAGGTCGACATCAGCAAAGTATTGAATACTTGTTTGTGTATTCGATATGTTTATAATACTACTTGTCCCAATCAATACAAAGAATTTATCCCCGAATATACGCTTGTAATATACCGGTATCTCTACGTTGTGATGATTGTATCTAAATTCTACTTGGGTTGGAAAGGAAGGGTCTGAGATCGGATTGCCCGTAATAGGGTCGATTCCGTATACTAAATCTGTTTTTTTTGTTCTACTTCCATTGTTTTGGTATCCCATTCCCAATCCAATAATTGATTTGTCATTCAACTTATATTCAACGAAAACAGAGGAACTGATTGAGGGCTTCGCCATTTCTATATCCTGAACACCCGATTCTACCTCACCTGGCACACTTCCATCATTGGTTACAACTCCTAAAGAGAAATTCGGAAATACGACAAAACCCAATTCAAATTTATTTTCCTGTGACTGACCGTTGATCCATGTGAATAAAGTGAGTATTAAGATTGCTGTTGTAAGTTTCATTTTAGACCTTTTATTAATAAACGATGAGTTTTAATTGTAAGGGGGGGCTAAGCAAAATTATTTTATTCTAATTTACCGGCACTTAAAACACAGACTACATTACCATCTGGTGTGATAACATTATAATGCAAATGAATCACTCCATTTCCTATAGTTCCGTTTCCATCGATTTCAAGAAAGCCATCTAATGATTGTTTTCTAATGGTTAGAGCAGAACCATCAATATCGGTTTTAACTTGAGTACCATGCTTATAAAGGTTATTCAAAATAATCTCGTCATTTTGTTCAGATTCTACCGTCAATAGATAATTTTGATCTGAAAGATCAATATCCGATGCCATCATTGCCCCTTCATAAGTGCGTGTTTCTATAGAGTCATAAGTGCCGTAATGTTGTTTGTGTTTATCACAAGAAGTTCCTAAGATAGCAAGTCCAAACATGCCGATAATCATTTGCTTTTTCATAAAACTTTTATTTTTTAGTGGTCATTAATTGGAGCAACAAAGTCTTTTCACCGTGGTAATGCCCCTTCTTTTAACTATTACATTTGAGATGATTCAAAAGTTACAAGAAATGGATTTTTGAGATTGGATGAATTATAATGATACGTTACACTTATTTGTTGATTTTTTTATTCCCGTAATATTTCCCATTTAAAATAATTGAAAAACAAAACTTATCAAACACAATTCGTGATTTTGGGACCTATCATAGCTTGGCTGAACCATACTCTAAACTTGATTAAATAAGTTTTTTTATTGGTTAGACACTTTTTTTGCAATAACAAAACAGCTACCACCAATTCGTATTTTTTTATCGTTCTCAACTCTCGATAATTCCCATTTCCAAATCCTTTGAAGTATATTGTTAACTAATCCCTTCTTTTGTTTATGCTCATTTTGATGTTTTTCTAACTTGCTACTATTTTTATTTAATCCTAATCTACTTGGAATAGATCTAAATAGAAAAACAGGAATAGGTAGAATTGAAAAGATATAAGTAGATTGAACAATTTTGAATCCAGATTTTTTTAATACTTTATTTATTTCAGTAGTAGTGTACCTTTTGAAGTGACCAGCATCATTATCTTCATTGGACCATAAAAAATTAAAAGCAGGAACTGTTATATATAAATAACCATCATTTTTCATATATTTATTGATGTTGGTCAAAAAAGAAATATCATCTTTTATATGTTCTACAACATCAAAAAGACCAACAGTATCAACGCTGTTATCCAAAAATCCAGCGTCTTCAAGAGTTGAGCATAGGATATTTTTAATTCCTCTTTTATGAGAATTAATGGCGCCTAATTTTCCCGGTTCAACAAGCACCGTTGATATTAAGTCATCTTGAAGTCTTTTTGCAACAAACCCATTACCTCCACCAATATCAAAGAACACTTTATCCGAGCTATGTTTTTTAACGCTTACTGAAATAATGTCATTCCTATGCTTAAACCAAAAACTGTCTTCTTCGATTTGCATACAATGATCATTTCCTTTATCAGGATAGGATACATCAGATTCAGATTTAGAATAATAAATACCCTTGCTTCCTTTTTTAATATTATTAGCTATTTCTTCTAATTCCATGTTGATTAAAATTGAACAATATGTTAAGCGTAATCCATTTACTGTAGTTAAATACGAAGTTACAAAAAATGAAAAGACCAGATTTATCTAATGAGGGTAATATGCCCTGTAAGCTGATAGGTTCTTTGATCGTACCATTTGAAAGACATCTTCCAGGTATAAACACCATCTTGAGCAATGTTTCCACTATTGTCGACCATACCGTTCCACCCCTGTGTCACCTGGTCGGTACCAAAGACGAGCTCCCCCCATCTGTTGTAAATCTGTAGGTCATATCTGTCTACATAATCAGGGCTTGAGAATACAGGTGCCCATACTTCGTTGATGTTGTTTCCATCTGGGGTAAAGCTATTTGGCGCAAAGAAGAAAGGATCGTTTCTAAAGATGACAATACCTGAGGTACTATCGGTGCATCCTTCATCACTATACACTGTTAGTGTCACCACAAAGGTGTCTAGTACATTAGGCGAATAAGTATACGCTCCAGGCTCAAAGAATCCATAATCCTGAGGGGAGTCTCCCATATTCCACACATACATACTCGCTCCAATAGATGTATTGGTAATATCTGTTGTGGGTGTTTCAGGGAAAAGAATCTGAGGATCAATATTCATTCCTGCTGTAGGTGTTTGATACACCGTAATAAAGTCATTGTAGGTCACATCATTAAAGCATCCATTGTCATCATATGCGGTAAGTGACACGGAGTAGATTCCTCCCTCTTCATAGATATTTACGACATCGTCACATCCACTAAAGGTATTTCCATCACCAAAGTCCCACTCACAATCTGCCGTAGCATTAGAGGTATTGGTAAAAGCGACTGTAAATGGACTACATCCAGCAAGGCTGTCTACATCAAAAGAGATTTGAAGCTCTGGTGGCTCATCCAAAAAGATATCCAGCGCAAAATAACATCCTAGAGAGTCGTAGATTTCTACACTGTAATTTCCTGTGGTAAGAGAATCAATAGACACAGTTGTATCTCCAGTATTCCATAGGTAAGAATAATCTGGTGTTCCTCCCGAAGGAATCAATGTCAGTGAACCATCAGTATATTCAAAGCACGAAGGCTGCACATCTACTGACACTGAAGTAAGAGGCCCCAAAGGTTCTGTTACCACCGCTGTTTCTGCATACGTACAGTTATTGGAGTCTAGTACATTGAGCACATAGCCACCTGCAGGCAGTGAATCAATAAAGAGCGTAGTATCTGCTATTGGAAAATCCCAGAACCAGGTATAAGGTCCCGTTCCTCCACTGATTATTGCAGAAACATCTCCTGTAGAATCTCCAAAGCAGGCTACATTGAGAATCGTAAATTCGATGTCAATAGGTGCTGCGGGTTCTGTGAGGGTAACTGTCAGCGAATCACTACACAATAAAGAATCTGTTACAAGAACACCATAGGTTCCAAAAGGAAGTCCTGTAAGGTCCTCATCTGCAGATAGACCATTGTTCCAATCGAATACATATCCCGTTGTGGCAGGTGTTCCTCCTGTAACGGTTAAATCAATTTCTCCTGTGAAGTCTCCAAAGCAAAGAATGTCCACCTGTGTAGCACTTAAGGCGATAGGTGCTGCAGGCTGACTAATGAACATACTCAATGAATCGACACACAGATTATCATCCGTTACAATCACCTGATAGGTGCCCGTAGGAATATCAATAATATCTTCTGTAATTTCTCCATTACTCCAGCTAAAGCTGTAGGCAATAGTTCCTCCAGTAACGGTCAAATCAATAGATCCTGTAGAATCTCCAAAGCAGGCTACATTGATGGAATCGGCACTCAGTGCAAGAGGTGCTAATGGTTCAGTAATCGTTACTGTATATGGGTCAACACAATTGTTGCTGTCTGTGATAATCAAGTCGTATGTCCCTACAAAAAGGCTATCAAGATCCTGTGTGGTATCTGCAGTGTTCCATAAATAGCTGTATGGCGGCATCGCTCCAGTTACTGTTAAATCTATGGTGGCATCATTTCCGCCAAAGCAGCTCACATTCGTTTGTACATGAGAAATGTCAATTTCTGTTGGTGAGGTAATCACCGTATCAATAACCAGTACACAAAGATTGTCATCCGTTACCGTTAAGGTGTAGGGCCCGTTTGCCAAGCTATCAATGTCTTCGGTTGTTTCACCATTTGACCAAGAATAACTGTAGGGAATGGTTCCTCCACTGATGGTCGCATCAATGCTACCAAAAGACTCTCCAAAACATAGGTTATCTACAATAATCAGAGTATCTGACAATGGTGCCAATGGTTGATTAATGGTTGTGTTTGTAACAAAAGTACAGCCATTGGTATCTGTTACCGTAACTTCATAGAATCCTGCAGGAAGATCTGTTACTGTGGCTGTAATGTCTCCGGTATCCCATAGATAATCATAAACTAATATTCCTCCTTGAGGGGTTACCGTAACACTTCCTGTAGAATCTCCAAAGCACAACACATCAACAGAATCTGCTACCGCTGTGAGCACAGGGGGTTCTGTAACGGTTACCGTAGCAGAATCAATACATCCGAGTGTGTCTGTTACTATGACGGTATAATCGCCAATCAAAAGTCCCGTAATGGTATCCGTAGTTTCTGAGTTGGACCATAGATAGCTATATGGCGCTGTTCCTCCTGAGGCCTCAACAGATGCAATACCATTGGATTCTCCAAAGCAAAGTACTGCGGTCATTTCTGTAGTAAGGGATAAAGGAGCCAGAGGCTCTGTAAGCTCAATGGTGTCTGAAGCAAAGCATCCCTTCGAATCTTCAACCTCTACAATATATACTCCAATAAAGAGGTCTGTAAGGTCTTCTGTCAATGCCGCATTACTCCAGTCAAAAGTGTAACCACCATTTCCTCCCGTTACCGTAATATCAATAAATCCATCATTTCCTCCAAAGCAGGAAATGTTTCCTGAAGTGTCCGCTATAGTCACAGGTTCTGCAGGTTGATCCACCAAAAAGGTTTGCTCTTCGATACAGCCGTTGTCATCCGTTACCTGAATCGTGTAGTTTCCAAAAGTAAGAGAGTCGATGTCCTGAAGTGTGTCTCCAGTATTCCACAAATAGCTATAAGGTGGCACTCCTCCTCCAGGATTTAAATCTATAGCACCATCTGAACCTCCAAAGCAAGAAACGACAGTGATGTTATTGGTAAGGGTAATGGGGTTGGGTTCAATTATGGTATAGGTATATTGCTGAGTGCACAAATAGTTATCGGTTATCGTAATACCATAATCTCCAGTCCATAATGAGTCAATATCTTCCTCTGTACTGCCATTGTCCCACAGAAAAGTGTAAGGAGCTGTTCCACCTGAGGTTTCTATGAAAATGGCTCCGGTAGAATCACTATTACAAAGAACTTGAATTAATGAGTCTGTTGCAGATATAGGTGCTATAGGCTGGTCTATAAATCCAGAAATAAATGATTCACATTGATTGTCATCTTCTACAATCACAAAATAATTTCCTGTAATTAGACTGTCAAGGTCTTCTGTAGAATCACCATTTGACCAATCAAAAGTATATGGAGGAGCACCTCCTGTTACTGTTAAATCAATTTCTCCTGTACTATCCGCAAAGCATAATATATCAGTTTCTAATACTGATAGTACCATAGTGTTCGATGGATCCAGGATATCAATGGTCAGACTATCTATGCAGCCATGATCATCTGTAACCTGTGCCGTGTAGGTTCCTGCCACCAAATCAATGATATCTTCGGTAGCTTCGTTGTTGTTCCACAATATAGAATACCCAGGAGTTCCTCCGGAAACGCTTAAATCTATGGTTCCCTGACTTCCTCCAATACAAAGGGCGTCCGTATGGATTTCACTTATCGCGATAGGTCCATTGGGCTCAATAAGCTCTATTTGCCTTTGGGCAAGACAATTGTTATCGTCGAATACATCAACATCATATGTGCCGGCAGGTATTGCTGAAATATCTTGAGTAGTATCTCCAGTAGACCACAAATAGGAGTAGGGTGCGACTCCACCTTGTACATCAAGATTGATACTTCCAGTTGAGTCACCAAAACAAAGTATATCTATCTTATTGTTCGATAGAACAACGCCGTCAGGTTGATTTACGGTGTCAGAAAGCGATGCGACGCAATTATTGTCGTCTGTAACGGTCAAGGTATAAATTCCTGCAATTAGGTTGGCTATATCATCTGTAATTTCAGCATTCGACCATAAATAATCATAGGGGAAAGTCCCTCCAGAAACATTGCCTAAAATACTTCCCGTGGGCGCTCCAAAGCAGTCTGCATCAAAAGACGTGAGCTCTATTAAAATAGAATCAGTTGGTTCTGTAATCGCAGTGCTCACTGTGAAGCTACAATTATGAAGATCTGTAACCTGAATGGAATAGCTTCCAGCAGGAATATTTGAGAGATCCTCCGTAATTGGCCCATTGGACCATAAATATTCATAGGGAGCTGTCCCTCCGGCTATTGTGGCGTCAACGGAGCCTGTAAAGTCACCAAAACACAAGACATCAATGGTGTTTAACACCACAGATAAAGGGGCTGAGGGCTCAACAATTTCTACGGATAGTGTATCAAAGCAACCTAGAGAATCTGTA
>Ga0315315_10003751_pt1 | contig 13991 bp, 13 predicted proteins | sample M140m3416metaG_FD_203699 | JGI IMG/M metagenome (GOLD analysis project Ga0315315, IMG submission 203699) | Ammonia-oxidizing marine archaeal communities from Monterey Bay, California, United States - M1 40m 3416 | ecosystem: Environmental > Aquatic > Marine > Intertidal zone | place: USA...
TTGCTAAACTTTCTTTCGCAAAATTAAAAGAACCAAATTCAAAAGCATCTTTAATTTCTTTTTCAAATCTTCTTCTCTGATTTTCTATTTCAGCTAAAGATCTTAATAATTTGTCTTCTGATTCAGCTAACTTCTCCTCTAAACTTTTTTCTTCTTTTTTAGAACTCGATGAGTCTGCTGTGTCCTGATCTTTTTTTTGGTTATCTTCAGCCATGATAATTGGTATATAATGGCTATAATTTAAAATACTAGATATAAATGAAAAAAATTTTAATAGGCACTCATAACAAAGGAAAATTTAAAGAAATTAGCTATTTATTATCTAAAAAGATTAAAAAAGTTTCTCCAATTAAATTGAAGATAAAAAGCCCAAAGGAGACGGCTAAATCTTTTACGGGTAATGCTAAGCTTAAAGCAAAATATTTTTCTACATTTACAAAAATTCCAGTAATTTCAGATGACTCTGGACTTTGTATAACTGCTCTAAATAAAAAACCAGGAATTTACTCTGCTAGATGGGCAAAAAGGTATGGGAGCTTTTCAAATGCTATGAAATTTATATTAAATAAAATGAAGAAAAAGAAAAATAGATCTGCCACTTTTGTTTGTAGTCTTTCTTTTAAATATCCAAATAGAAAAATGGTTACAGTTGTAGGTAAAGTTAAAGGATCAATTTCTTATAAAATAATTGGAAAAAAAGGATTTGGCTATGATCCTATATTTATTCCAGCTTCAAAGTCCTTAACATTTGGACAAATGCCTAAAGCAAAAAAAATAAAAATTGATCATAGGTATATTGCTTTTGAAAAATTAAAAAAGAAAATTAAAATTTTATAAATTGTTTATTTTCTACTTTATAAATATTTAAATCTTGAATTATTTTTTTATCATTAAATGAGAAAGTCCCAATTTTACCTTTAATCTTTCCTTTGAAAGAGAAGTCATTAACCGAATTAATTTTTCCATTTTTTTTCCAGGTGTAATAAATTAAACCGATCGCATCATAAGCCAAAATTGTTATTTCACTTGGAAAACTATCGAATATTTTGAAATAATTATTTTTGTATTTCTTAAATTCTCTATAATTAACTGAAGGGTAATATAAACTTTTTACGGTATTTTCATAAAAAATGCTTTCATCAAACCACTGGTTTACAGTAGTGAATAAAACTTTTTCTTGGTCAACATCTGTAAAGACTAATGATGTTAATACACTTTTTAAACTACTACCAAAATCAATTATAATTACTGAGTCAAAGTTTACGTTCCCTAAAGTATATTTTTGTTCTAATTTTTCTAGCTGACGTTTTGATTGTTCGTCCTCTTTATCTTCAAATATTTTTTTTCTATTTTCTAAATTTCTTTTTCTTTGTGAATAATTTGTCAAAACTTCTATTTCACCAGTCAAAATTTTTGGGTCAGAATTATACTTAAAAATTTTATAATTTTTTAAATTTAATTTTTCTAATTTTTTTTCAATAAAATCTGTATATTGGTTTTTTGGCAAAAGAATTACAGTTTTATTTTTTTTTTGTTTTTTAATAAATTTCGTTAAAGCAAGCATTTGAGACTCAAGGCTTATCCCAATACTTATTATATTATTTTGAAATTCAGGGTTAATATTTGAAAGAGAAATAAATACCATGTCATTAAATTTTTTAACTTCATTAAAATCTGTATTGCTTATCGGCCCAATTACAATATTGGCACCTTCTGATCGAATTTCTTTAACAGCATTATTTAATTTTTTTTTGTCGTTTGAACCAGAGTCCCTTGGTATTATAAGAACATTCCTGTCATCGATCTCTTCCAATGCTAATTGCAATGAATATAAAAGAGAGTCCCCAAGTTCTTTGTACTCTCCACTTAAAGGAGCTAACAGGCCAACTTTAAGAACATTATCATTGTCATCACTTAATAGGCTAGAATTAAAAAAAATTAATATGTAAACTAATATAATTATAAATTTATTTTTCATAAAATGAAATTATCTATTAGAAGCTTATATATTGTTTCAACTCCTATTGGAAATTTAGATGATATAACTATAAGAGCTATAGAGGTATTAAGAAATTCTGATATAATTCTATGTGAAGACACAAGACGCTCTTTAAAGTTGTTAAACCATTTTAAAATTAAAAAAAAATTAGTTTCGTATCACAAATTCAATGAAAAAAAAGAACTTGGAAAAAATATAAAATATTTAAATGAAGGCAAAATTTTGTCTTTAATTTCAGATGCTGGGACTCCCTCTCTTTCAGATCCAGGACGGCTATTAATTAAAACATGTATAGAAAACAATATAAAAGTTATCCCGATACCTGGTGTATCCTCTATCACAGCCTCTATAAGCGTATCTGGCTTTAAGGATCAATTTCTTTTTTATGGATTTCTTCCTAAGACTGAAATGGAATTAGAAAAAATTTTATCATCTCTTTGCCAAATTAGCTATTCCCAAGTGTTTTTTATACCTGCCGTTAAAATTAATTTTTACTTAAAGACTTTTAAAAAGTTTTTCTCAGGTAGAAAGATCCTAATTGCTAGAGAAATAACAAAGTTGCATGAATCATTTTATAGAGAAGACTTAGATAAGATTAATATGTTTAAAACTTCAATTAAGGGAGAGTTAACTATTGTAATTTCAGAAAAAAATATTAAAGATAAATTTTTTGATGAATCGAAAATTATTAAAAAAGCAAAATTATATTTAAAAAAATATAGTTTGAAAGATGTAGTTGAATTATTATTTGAGTCAGAAAAAATTAATAAAAAAAAAATTTATAAAATATGTCTAAATATAAAAAAAAATGAAAAGAATAATTAGTTTATTATTAATACTATTTCTTGTTTCTTGCACGTCAGTTGGAAGATTTGGTAAAGGAGTTGATATAACTTTTGATCCTAGGACTATTGGAATGCAAATAGATGATACTATAATGCAGAAAAACTTATCAGCTAGACTTGCTTTAACAGATAAAAAATACTTCTTATCAATTCAATCAGAAGTAATTGATGGTAGAATATTTTTATCCGGAAAAGTTGATGAACCTGAAGAAAAAATTAAAATAACAAAAATGGCTTGGGAAACTAAGGGAGTTCGTTCAGTCAAAAATGCAATTACAATCAAGGGTCAAAGTAATTTTAAAAGCACAGCAAAAGATGTTTTGATAACAAGTCAATTAAGATCAGCTTTAATTTTTAACAAAAAAACTAAATCAAGAAATTATACTTTAGAAACTATTAACAAGAATATTTATATTTTTGGTATAGCTTCAGATAAGGAAGAAAAAAAAGAAGTTATAGATGAAGCTAATAAAATATATGATGTTAATAATGTTATTCCATCTATATATTTAATTTCTGAATTAAGTCGTAATAAACTTTAATTCTAATACTCAATCACATGAGACGAATAAGCTGCTATAGATGCGAGATTTAAAATATCAGATGTGCTTGATCTTAAGGGCGCCACTTCAATTGGTAAACCTAATCCGATTAATAAAGGCCCAATTAATTTTGCTCCCCCGTATACTTTCATTAATTTAGTTGAGATAGCTGCACTATGTAATGCTGGCATGATAAGAATATTTGCTTTACCAACAATTTTAGAGAACGGATAAATTTCCTGATAAATTGGATTTAAGGCTACATCAGGTTGCATTTCACCGTCGAAGTCAAAATCTACTTTTTCATTTTTTAATAATTCAATAGCATCTCTTACATGTTTCGTATTTTTGGATACAGGTTTACCAAAAGTAGAATGAGAAAGGAAAGCAACTTTAGGATCAAAACCAAATAATCTAGCAACACGTACACAAGATTTAGCAACATTTACCAGTCTTTGCGATGAAGGAAAGTCTTGCACGTTTGTATCTGCTACTAGAATCGTTTTTCCTTTTGAATTGATCATTGTCATTCCAAAAATTTCCTCTCCAGGTCGAGGACTAACAACTTTTTTTAATTTTTCTATTGAAGCTGCATAATGTCTGATGTTACCAGTAACCATTGCATCTGCATCTTTACATGCAATCATTGAAGCTCCCCATGCAATACGATCATTTCTAACCAACCGATCGACATCTCGTTCTAATTGGCCTTCTCTTTGTAATTTCTTATAAAGATGTTTTACATATTTCTCTCTTTTCAGTTTATTAGTTGAATTTACTATTTCAATTTTATGATCTTCATCTAAACCAATTTTTTTTAATTGTTCTTTAATTCTTTTTTCAGCTCCAATTAAAACGGGAGTGCCAAGCCTATTTTTACCAAACTCAATAGCTGCTTTGAGCATATTTTCATCCTCTCCTTCAGCAAAAATAACTCTTTTAGGATTTTTTCTAACTTTTGCGTTGATACCTTGCATTAGTGACATAGAAGGATCTAAACGGTTTTTTAGTTGATCTTTATATACATCAAGATCTAAAATTTTTTTTCTTGCAACTCCACTTTCCATAGCAGCTTGAGCTACCGCTGATGGGATTATACTTATTAATCTAGGATCGAATGTCGAAGGAATAATGTAATCTTTACCATATTTAGGCCTATCTCCTCCATAAGCTGAAACAACTTCGTCAGGAACGTTTTCTCTTGCTAATAAAGCAATCGCTTTAGCTGCAGCAACTTTCATTTTTTCATTTATTTCTTTTGCTCTCACATCTAAAGCCCCTCTAAAAATATATGGAAAACCAATTAGATTATTCACCTGATTAGGGTAATCAGATCTTCCAGTAGCTATAATTGCATCTGACCTTACTTCATTTATAAGTTCTGGTTTAATTTCTGGATCAGGGTTGGCGCAAGCAAAAATTATTGGATTTTTAGCCATGGACTCCACCATTTTCTTTGAAACAACATCTTTAGCTGATAATCCTAAAAAAACATCTGCGTTTTTCATTGCTTCTTCTAAAGTTCTAAGTTTGGTATTTACTGCAAAAGCGGATTTAAACTTATCTAAATTATTTCTACCTTTATAAATTACTCCTTTGCTATCACACATGATAATATTTTCACTTTTAACGCCAGAACTCTTAAATAAATTTGTACATGCTTGAGCTGATGCCCCTGCTCCGTTAACAACAATTTTAACTTCCTTAATTTTTTTTTTAGAAATATCTAAGGCATTTATTAAAGCAGCAGTAGTAATAATCGCTGTCCCATGTTGATCGTCGTGAAAAATTGGTATATCTAAAATTTCTTTAAGCTTTTGTTCTATAATAAAACAATTTGGAGCAGCAATATCCTCAAGATTTATACCTCCAAAAGTTCCAGAGATATTTTTAATTGTCTCAATAATAGAGTCAGTGTCCTTACTATTAATTTCAATATCAATTGAATCTATATCTGCAAATCTTTTAAAGAGTACTGCTTTACCCTCCATTACAGGTTTTGATGCAAGAGAACCTAAATCACCCAGCCCTAATATTGCAGAACCATTGCTGATTACAGCAACTAGATTTCCTTTACTTGTAAAGTCATAAGCTAGATCGGGATTTTTTGCTATTTCTTTAACGGGGGCAGCAACTCCTGGAGAATATGCTAAAGATAAATCTCTTTTTGTAGTTAAAGGTTTTGAGGAACTTATCTCAATTTTGCCTGACTTTCCTTTTATATGAAAATCGAGTGCTTCTTTATCAGAATAATGATCAATTTTGGATTTTTTTGTCATTTAAATTATGAGTATGTAATATAACAAATAATATTGCATTATTTATTTATTATTTGTGGCTTAATTTAGAATTTATATGAACTTGTTATCATCAACATATGTTTTTAGTTTCTATACTCTATTAAGTAGAATTTTAGGGTATTTTAGAGACATATTAATAGCTATTTTTTTGGGGGCATCAGTTTTTGCTGATGCTTTTTTTGTAGCGTTTAGATTGCCAAACACATTTAGACGTTTGTTTGCTGAAGGTACATTCAATGCAGCCTTTATACCTAGTTATGTTAGCGCTAAGATAAAAGATAACAAAACAGGAAAGAGGTTTGCAGATGAAGTTTTAAGTATATTAATTTTAATTCTTTCTTTTCTAATTTTGTTAGTTGAAATATTCACTCCATATTTGGTCTATCTAATTGCTCCAGGTTTTATAGAAAATACTCAGAAATTTAGTCTAGCTGTAGAATTTACAAGAATAACTTTCCCTTTTTTATTATTTGTAAGTGTTTCTTCTTTTTTTTCAGGAGTATTAAACTCTAACAACAAGTTTGCAGCCGCCGCCGCAGCCCCAATAATATTAAATATTATTTTAATATTGAGTTTATTAACTTCTTATTTTTTTAATTTAAATTTTGCTAAACAATTATCTTATGGAGTTACTTTAGCTGGAATAATACAGTTATTATTTTTAATATTTTTTACAAAAAAATATTATAAACCATCAATTACATTTAAAATTAAGTTAAATAGTAAAATAAAATTATTTTTTAAAAAGCTTTTACCCAGTATCTTTTCGTCTGGGGTAACGCAGATAAATATTTTAGTTGGAACAATTATAGCTTCTTTTGAAGCGAGCGCGGTCTCATATTTATATTACGCAGATCGAATTTATCAAATTAACTTAGCTTTAGCTGGAATAGCTGTAGGAACTGTATCTTTACCAGTTTTGTCTAAAGCCTTTAAAGAAAAAAATATTTCAAAAATTTCTAATATTCAAAGTCGATCAATAGAATTATCGCTTTTATTTTCAACACCTGCTTGCTTAGGATTGATATTTGCTTCCGACGAAATTGTTAATGCTCTATTTGGATATGGATCTTTTACCATGGAAAATATAACTATGACTGCTTCTGCTTTGAAATATTTTGGATATGGCGTCCCTGCATTCGCTCTTATTAAGATTCTATCAAATTTCTTTTTTGCTAGAAATAATACTAAAACTCCATTCTATATTTCTACTTTTATTGTTGTAGTGAATGTAATTTTAAGTATTACCTTTTTTAAACAAATTGGTTTCGTTATAATTCCTATTGCTACCTCTATTTCAACTTGGGCAGGTGTAGCGATATACTTATACCTTCTAAATCTTAAAAAAATATTAATAATAAAAAAATATTTGCCAAAGAATATTTTGAAAATAGTCTTAAGCACGATTCTTATGACGTTTATCTTAGTTTTTGCACTAGATTATTATTCAGATTATTTAGAATATACTTTTAAATATAAAGCAGTTTATTTACTACTAATTGTAGGTTTTGTTGCAGGTGTTTATTTGATATCGTGTTACCTAACGGGATTATTGAAAACAAAAAATTTTAAAACGAATTAAAATGAGTGATAAAAAACTGGTATTTTCTGGAGTTCAGCCTACTGGCAATTTGCACTTAGGAAATTATCTTGGAGCATTGAAAAACTTTGTATCATTGCAAAAAGAAATGACCTGTATTTACTGTGTTGTTGATTTGCATGCAATAACTACTTTTCAAAATCCAAATGAATTGAAAAGTAATATTCTAGAAACTACAGCAAGTTTTTTAGCAACTGGTCTTGATCCAAATAAAAGTATAATTTTTAATCAATCTTCAGTTTCTGGTCACTCTGAATTAGCTTGGATTTTAAATTGTGTGTCGAGAGTTGGCTGGTTAAATAGAATGACCCAATTTAAAGATAAAGCTGGCTCAGATAAAGAAAAAGCAAGTGTTGGACTATATATTTATCCTAATTTAATGGCTGCTGATATTTTATTGTATAAAGCTACTCATGTTCCTGTTGGTGCAGATCAGAAACAACATTTAGAACTATCTCGGGATATAGCACAAAAATTTAATAGAGATTTTAATTGCGATGGTTTCTTCCCTTTACCCGAACCTTTAATTCCTAAAAACATTTCTAGGGTAATGAGTTTAAGGGATGCTACAAAAAAGATGAGTAAATCTGAAGATTCTGATTACTCAAGGATTAATCTAAAAGATAGTGAAGATGAAATTGTAAAAAAAATAAAAAAGGCTAAATCAGACTCCGACGCAATTCCAGATAATTTAAAATCTTTAGAAAAAAAACCCGAAGCTCTAAATCTTTTGAATATATACTCTGAAGTTTCTAAAGTTAATTTAGAGAATGTTTTAAAAGAGATGGCTGGAAAAGAATATTCTTATATCAAAACTAAACTTGCAGATATTTTAATTAGCGAGATTTGTCCTGTAGGCAAAGAAATTTCAAAGCTAATGGGTGATGAGGCATTTTTACTTAATACATTGAAAAAAGGCAGTGAAAAAGCAAGGATTAAAGCTGAGGAGAACCTCAAAAATATACGTGAAAAAGTCGGTTTAATATAATATAAAATTGTTTACATGATCCAAACAGAGCCAACACCAAATCCAGAGTCTTTAAAATTTTTGTCAGAAAATACAATTTCTTCAATCGGAACAGAAGAATTTCAAAAAAGTGAGATCAACCAAATAAAAAATCCTTTTATAAAAGAGCTATTAGGTTTTAAAGGAGTAGAATTAGTTTTATTTTCTAAGAATTTTTTGTCTGTTAAAAAAACAAAAGATATTTCTTGGAACGAGTTAAAACCGACTATTATTTCACATTTAAATCATTACTTTGAAAATAATAAAACTCCTATTTTAAAAGAAGAAAAGGACATAAAAACCGAATATAAAAGTGATGAAACAGTAAAAAAAATAATAGAGGTACTAGACACAAAAATTAGACCAGCTGTAGCTAGAGATGGAGGAGATATAAAATTCAAGTCTTTCGAAAAAGGAGTTGTAAAAGTTGATCTTCAAGGTAGTTGCTCAGGTTGTCCAAGCTCCTTAATGACTTTGAAACAAGGAGTACAAAATATTTTAAAGCATTATGTCAAAGAAGTAAATTCAGTAGAAGCGAATTAAAATGAAAAAAAAACTATCATACAGAGATCAATTAATAGAATTAGCAAAAATCTACAATGTTAAAGAGATACAAGAATATATCAAAAGAAGAAAAAATTTAACCTCGGGCCAATTAGAATTAATCTTAAGAAAAAATAAGATTGTTATTCCAAAAGATTTTAAAACGAGTTTTTTTATGGAAAATTTTACTAAGCCTTTATCCAAAGTTTCTAGAAGAATAGATGATTTTAAAGACGACTCTTCAAAAGCAGTTAATAGAGTTTCAAGAAAAATAGAATATTTCAAAGAAGATAGTTCTAGATCAATTTCTAGTCTTTTTTACAATTTATGGAGATCAGCAGGTATAGTTGGACTTGGATTTCTAAATGTAATACCTAAATTAGGAAAAACTTATCTTTCTTTTTTTGGAAATTTTTTTACTGATTTATTTAATGGAATTTATAATCAACAAATAAATAAGGTTAAAGCAGGTAAAGCCGTAGTAAGTTTTTTTATAATAGTTGGAGCTATAACTATTTTTGCATCCGGTTTCATGACATTTAAAAATTTGGAAAAACCTGAAGAAAAACAGATAGTCAAAAAAGAAGAAAAAATTAAAAAGACAAAGCCAACTGTAAAAAAAGAAGCTGTGAAGCCTGTCGAAAAACCTAAAGTCAAGAAGGAAGTCAAAAAAAAACAAGAACGTGTTGCCGAGCTAATCTTACCCGATTTGAATTTAAAAACAGAAACAGTTCTAAATTTATTTGAAGATGTAAATTATGATCTTAAAAAAGTTAGATTTGAAAAAATAGTAAAACCAATTTATTTTACTCAATTTCCAAAAGATTTAGATGAAATTCAAAGTGTTAGACTTAAAAAAGACACTTTCATTAAAATTGTTCTTCCATTAGTAGTTGCTGAAAATGAAAAGATATTAGACGATAGATATAAATTATTAAAAATTATAGGAAAAAAACAAACAGACGATAATGAAAAACAATGGCTAAGACAAAAATTTTTAGAATATAAAGTAAAAAAAGGAAATATTGAGGAATTAAAAATTAGAATGGATATAATTCCTTCATCCATAGCTTTAGCACAAGCTGCTAAAGAAAGTGGTTGGGGCACATCTCGTTTTGCATTAGAAGGTAATGCAATATTTGGTCAATGGACTTGGAATGGACAAGGTATAGAGCCTTTGTTGAAAGATAAAAATAAAAATCATAAAATTTTAAAATTTCCAATTTTAAGAGCTTCAGTAAAAGCTTATAAAAATAACCTTAACACTCATAAAAGTTATAAAAATTTTAGAGAGAAAAGAGGAGAACTAAGAAAAAAAAATAAGAAAATTAAAGGTTTAGATTTAACGAAGACCTTAAAAAATTATGCAGAAACAGGCAGTGAATACACAAAAATATTAGAACAGATTATTACACAAAATAGATTAATGGATTTTGAATTGGTCACTTTGTCAAATTCTATGAAAAGGCAAGAGCTAAATTTATAAGAATTATTTTTCTGCAATAATAAATTGAATTCCAAGCCATCTCCAGAAACCGCTACTCTCTCTCAAAGAACAATTTATCCTACCTCGCTCGCCTATAAATTTCTCAGTAATTTTTATTTCTAAAGTATTTTCATCAATAAAGGAAATTTTAGAATTTCTCCATTTATTTCCTTCATTTGAAAAACACGTTACTTGATTTAAGTTTTTTATATTTTCTTTAAAAAAAATGTTAACCTTTGGTGGATTTTGAGATTTTAACAAATATTTATCTTCAGGCGTAATTTTTTCATACTTGAATGGTAGTGTTTTCATTAAGGTTGTAAATCTACCAATCTCTCCATATTTTTCATTAATTGGAAATCTTGGAAGTTCAAATAAATCTTTTGTTTCATCAATTACACCCGAGTGTTGCCCAAACGCATATTCAAACCCAAGTTCTTTAATTATTTTTTTAAATTCTAAACTATATTCACCAAACGGATAAGAAAAAAATTTTGAATTTTTACCTAATTTTTCTTTAAAAATATTAATTGATTTTTGTATATCCGCTTCTATTTTTTCATTGCTTTTATCTACTAAATACTCATGTGTATGACTATGGTTCCCTATTTCAACAAGGTCGGATTTGTATAATTCCAAAATTTGATCCCAGTTCATATAATTAAAAGCACCGACTTCTCTTGTATTAATAAACAAAATAAAAGGGATTTTTTTTTTATTTAAAATTGGCCAAGCATTTTGATAAAATGATAATAAACCATCATCTATAGTTAATAAAATTTTTCTTTCTGTTTTATTTTTGTAGAGACTCTCCTCGAAGTTTTTTGGCTCAATAAATTTGATACCCTCATCTTCAATTATATCTAATTGTTTTTTGAATATATCTAATTGTATGTTGGTAGAGGGGTATTTATTCTCATTAAATCTATGATACATTATTGATATTAAGCCATAATCATTAAAATTTTTTGCAAATAAATTTGAATATGGTTTGTCTTGGGGAAATAAAAAAATTATAAGTATAAAAATGATTAAAGATTTTTTAATAATAAATTGCACAGGCAAAAACGACAAAATCGGGTTAAGGATAAATAATAATTTTTTTGTTCATGACTTTCAAACTAAAATTCTAAATAACGAAATATTAGTTTCAACCATATTAAATTTAACCAATAAGCACAAAGTAAAAATTAATGAAAATTTTTCAGTTCTTATCAATAATGGCCCAGGTAGTTTTTCAACAATAAGAGTAGCTCTATCAATTGCAAAAGGAATTAAAATATCAAATAATGTAAATTTATTTGGGTTTAAAGACTCCGATTTACCCGCTTTTAACCTTGAAAATATTGAACTTTTGATTAATAAAAATTTAATAGAAAAAAAATTGATTAAACCATTATATATAAGTTAAATTAATCTAATTATGAACGTTATAGAGGAAAAATGTAAATTAAAAGGTGTAAGGCTCACCGATCAAAGAAAGATCATAGCTCAAGTTATGTCGGATTCCAAAGACAAGTATGGTGCTAGGGACCATCCTGATGTTGATGAACTACATAAGAGAGTAAGCGAGATTGATGAAAAAATTAGTATTGCTACAGTTTATAGAACTGTGAAATTATTTGAAGAGGCAGGCATTGTGGAAAAACATGATTTTAAAGGTGGAAAAGCAAGATATGAAAAGTCACCCGATGAACACCATGATCACCTCATAGATATTAATAGTGGAGAGATAGTAGAATTTGTAGATAAAGATATTGAAAAACTTCAAAATGAGGTAGCAAAAAAACTAGGGTATAAACTTGTAGATCATAAATTAGAACTGTACGGTTCGAAAATTAAAAAATAAATTGTCAAAAAAAATATTTATCAAAACATTAGGCTGTCAAATGAACGAATACGATAGTAATCGTATTTTAGATTTAGCAAAAAAAATTAATTATACATCAACTAAAAATATCAAAGAGGCAGATTGTTATATTCTTAATACTTGTCATATTAGAGAAAAAGCAACAGATAAAGTTTATCACGAAGTAGGTAGAGTAAAAAAAGAGTTTAGAAATAAAAAAAAACCTATAGTGTTAATTGTGGGTTGTGTGGCACAAGCAGAAGGTGAGGTATTGTTAACAAAAGAAAAATATATAAACGCAGTTGTTGGCCCACAATCTTACCACGAAATTAATAATATAATTTTAAATTCAGAGAATAAAATTAAAAAAATTAATGCAACTGAATTTGAGGTGATAAAAAAATTTGATCAACTTAATGTAGTTAAAAATACTAATAGTAAAATTTCTGCTTTTTTAACAGTCCAAGAGGGATGTGATAAATTTTGTAAGTTTTGTGTTGTTCCTTATACAAGAGGACCAGAGTATTCCAGACCGTCATCCGAGATTATATTAGAGGCTAAGCAATTAGTTGAAAATGGATCAAGAGAAATTATTTTATTAGGACAAAATGTTAATGCTTACAATTATAGAAATCAAAGACTTTCTGATTTATTACATTCACTAAGCAAAATAAAAGATCTAGATAGAATAAGATATACCACATCTCATCCTAAGGATTTTACTGAAGATTTAATGCAAGCCCACGTAGATTGTAAAAAATTAATGCCTCTTTTACATCTGCCAGTTCAAAGTGGATCGACAAAGATTTTAAAGGATATGAACAGAAATCACACTATAGATGAATATTTAGAAATAATTGAAAAGCTAAAAAAAAGGAAACCTTCTATGAAATTTTCAAGTGATTTCATAATTGCTTACCCAGATGAAACGATTGATGATTTTGAAAAAACTCTTTCATTAGTGAAACAAGTAAAGTTTATTAATTCATATTCATTCATTTTTAGCGCAAGACCCGGGACACCTGCTGCAAATCTAAAAAAAATAGATGAAAAAATAGCTAAGGAAAGATTAGCTATATTTCAAAAAGCTGCTAATGAAATTAAAGAAAAATATAGAAAAGACCTTGTTCACTCAACAGCTAATGTATTATTTGAAAATAATACTAGAGGTCTAGATAAGTATTTTGGAAGAGATGAATATTTTAATTCTGTTATAGTTCATAGCAAAGAAGATTTAACGGGTAAAGTACGACAAGTAAAAATTGATAAGTGTAATCAAAACACTTTATTTGGTAAGGTTATAATAGATAATAAACCAACGGAATTTGCAGCTTAAAATTTATGTCAGAAATAAGTAAACTTGATCAAGATTTAATTATTCGAAAAATAGATTCAGAAACTATTAATATTCAAATAACTAATAATCCAATGTTAATGTCAATAGTTGGAGAATTTGATCAAAACTTAAAAGAGTTAGAAAAATTGACCAATACAATTATATTTTTTAGAGGAAACTCTATTACTTGCAAAGGAAAAGAAGGGAATTTAAAAGATTTTTCAGAAGCAATTAAGTTTTTAATTAGCAAATATCTTTTAACTAATCTTATTGAAAAAAGCGATATAATGTTATCTGTTAAAAAGAATATGAATTTTAAAGAATCAAATGTAAAATCGTTCAAACAATTGATTAAAACTCCTAGACAGTCGGTTATAGCTAGATCAGAAAAGCAATCCGATTACATAAAAGCTTTAAAAGAAAACGATATCGTGATGTCACTCGGGCCAGCTGGAACAGGTAAAAGTTTTTTAGCAGTTTCTGTT
>Ga0315315_10003752_pt1 | contig 13989 bp, 13 predicted proteins | sample M140m3416metaG_FD_203699 | JGI IMG/M metagenome (GOLD analysis project Ga0315315, IMG submission 203699) | Ammonia-oxidizing marine archaeal communities from Monterey Bay, California, United States - M1 40m 3416 | ecosystem: Environmental > Aquatic > Marine > Intertidal zone | place: USA...
TGCAAGGTATAACAGGCAGCCAGCAGTAACTATTTCGGCAAATATTAATGAGGGCTATACTTTGACTGAAGCGATACGTTTCTTTGAAGATGTAATGGCTAATTCAGCTCCAGATAATCAAATTACCTGGAAAGGAAAGTCTGAAGAAATTAAAGAAACAAGTAATGAATTATTTATAATTTTTGCCCTAGCTTTACTAACTGCATATTTGGTAATGGCTGCAACGTTTAACTCTTTTATTCACCCATTTATAATTATTTTAACAGTGCCATTGGCAATTTTTGGTGGATTAGTATTTATTTTATTTCTCAATAGCTCAGTAAATATTTTTTCTCAAATCGCGCTAATTATACTGATAGGTATTTCAACAAAGAACAGTATTTTAATTGTTGATTATGCGAATCGAATAAGAACTACTGGAAAAAATATAGAAACTGCTGTCAAAGAAGCCTGTGCTGTAAGATTTAGACCAATTATAATGACATCGCTCAGCACAATGATAGCTATGATGCCTCTAGTAATAGGAAATATAGGTCCTGGTGCCGGGGAGGGCTCTAGATTAGCTGTGGGTTCTACTATTTTGGGAGGAATGATTATTTCAACTTTTTTCACTTTATTTGTTACGCCATCAATGTACTTAACACTGGCAAAAAATACTAAAAGGATTGATGTCGTAGATCTTGAGTTAAAAAAAGAGCTAACTAAAAAATAATATATTTATTTTTATTAAGCGCATTTTTACACTTAGATAACTGTTGTTTATAGATATTGGATTGTTTTTCTACTTTCTTTGCTAGACCAATAACTCTTTTATTTTTTTTATAATGTTTAAAATTTCCCCAACCTTCGTGATAAGCTAGATATTGTTTAAAGGCATTTTTTTGTGAAATTTTTAAAATAGACTCGGTCTTATATGTATACCATCCAATAAAATCGACGCTGTCTTTAAACCTTACTCTCGATGCAAATTTATTTCCTGTCTCTTTCTTATATTGTTCCCAGGTACCTTTTACAGCTTGCGAGTAACCAAATGAACTTGATGGTCTTTTATAAGGAATAATTTTAAAAATTTTTTTTCTTGCTGGCTTTGCAAGCCAATCAAAATCTGACTCCATTTTTATAATTGCGAGTTGAATATAAATTGGAGTACCCCATTTTTTTTCAACTTTTTTAGTATGTTTGTACCACAGATATTTTTCATCAAAAATAGAACAACTATTTGTGGTATTAGACGGGATGGAGGAACATCCAAATAGTAATAAAAATAAAATTATCTTTAGTTTATTTTTTAAAACCTCCATATTTATTTATAAGATTGTGAATAAAAATTACAACAGTGACTCCTAATAAGTTTCCAAATAAATCTGACCATTGGAAACTTCTTAATGGAATAATTAAATGAGATAACTCAAGGATTATTGATAATAAAAATAAATACAATAACAAAAATTTGATATTTTTAGATCGCAAAAATGTTAAAAAACCAATAATTGAAATAAATATAAAAACATAAAAATGATTCGAGGAAATTACGAAATCAGGCGTTATTTGAGGTTGCAAATTTTTATTACCATACATAGCCCAGCCTAATAAACTTCCCGGAAATATATACAAAGTTATTAAAATACAGTTTAATAAATAAAATATAAATTTGTGCTTAGCAAAATATTTTGTCATTTTATTATATAGTTTTATTTATAATAATATTTTAATAATAACACTATGAGTTTTTTAATTTTAGTTAGACACGGACAAAGTGTTTGGAATCTTGAAAATAAATTTACTGGCTGGGTAGATGTTGATCTTTCTGAAAAAGGTAAGTCAGAAGCCAAAAAGGCTGGTGAGATGATTAAATTAGAAAATATAAAAATTAATTTTTATTATTCATCTTTACAAATTCGAGCAAATAGAACTTTAGAAATAATTCAAGAGATAATTAATGATGAAAAAGATTTTACTAAAGCTTGGGAACTTAACGAAAGGCATTACGGTGCCCTGACAGGTTTAAATAAAACTGAGATGAGTCAAAGATTAGGTAAAGAAAAAATTTATCAATTTAGACGATCTTGGGATATGAGACCAGAGATCTTAAGTAAAGACAGTCCTTACCATCCAATCAATATTAATGCCTACAAAGATATACCAGAAGAAATGATACCAAGCACTGAGTCCTTAAAAGATACATTTGAAAGAGTAATAAAATTTTATAAAGGGGAAATCGAAATTAAGATGAAAAATAATAATATTTTAATATCAGCTCATGGAAATTCGATCAGAGCGTTATGTAAATATTTGTTTAAATTAGATGAGAAACAGATATCTGGGCTAGAAATACCAACTGGAAACCCTTTGTTAATTGAAATGAATGAAAAATTAGAAATTAAAAGTTGCAAATACTTAGATGAAGAAAGATCTAAAAATCTTTTAATTTTTTGAAAATTTTAATATCTGTTAAATGATAAAATTTATTCTTAGTTTCAAAACCATTTAGTTTATTTTTTTTTAATAAAGTTTTCCATATTTTAGAAATAGGAAAATTTGAAATTTTATAATCATCAAATAATCTTTTATTTAATATTTGACAACCAATAAAAATAAAATTCTTATTACCTTTTGTGTCAGCTAAGTTTTTATTTAAATTAAAATCACCTAATAAATTAGTATCAAAACTAAAATTTTTTTGTGTCATTAAAAGTAAATTATTTAGATTATTTGAAATATAAAAATCGACCATGCGGTTTATATCTTTGATATAATTTATACTCCACACGGTATCAGGATTAAAAATTAGGTAATTATCATCCTCGCATTCTTTAATCATATTTAATATTCCGCCACCAGTATTTAAAATTTTTTTTCCATCTTCAAATATTTTAATATCTATTGGGAAGTTCTTACTCTTGATAAAGGAAAAAAACTGCTCACTAAGATAAAAAGTATTTAAGTAAATTTTTTTTATTCCTAGTTTGATCACTAAATTTATACAATTCTCCAACATTGTTGTATTTTTTAAATGAAGAAGTGGCTTAGGAGTTTGTAATGTTAAAGGATGTAATCTTTCACCTAATCCAGCACATAAGATTAATGCAGTTTTAATTTTCATTTTATCTTTTTTTTAAAGTTTTCATTTAAAAGATTTTTTAAACTTTCTAATTCTTCATTTTGATGTATTCTAGTATTTATCAATTCCCAAGCATATGGTATCATTTTTATATAGTTTTTTTTATTATCTCTAGTCGCCAGACGAGTAAATATTCCAATAATTTTTAGGTTTCTTAAAACTGATAATATTTCAAAGTCGTTTTTAAATTTTTTTTTTTCTAATTTTTTTTGATTTCTAATATAAAAATCAAAAATTTTTTTTTTATCTTCTTGGGATGTTTTTAATCTCACATCATCTATTAAGGATGCTAAATCATAAGCTTTATTGCCAATTAATGCATCTTGATTATCTATCATGCCGATTTTTTTGTCTACCATCATAAGATTAGAAACATGAAAATCTCTATGAACAAAAGTATTATTTTTTAATTCAAGTTTTGAAACTAATTTTCGAACAATTTTTTTAAATTGTTTAACAAACTTTTCTCTAATTTTTTTGGAGAAATTTTTTTCTACATACCATTCACAAAATAAAATTGTTTCATTGTATAAGATTTTTTCAGAGTACTTTGGAATAAAGTAATTTTCTCCATTAAAGTTTTTTATTTTTCTATCTTTTACTTTTTGTACTTTATTTAACAATTGGATTATCTTTTTAAAATAAAAAACTTTGTTTTTTTTATTCCTCAAAATTTTGAAAATACTTTGTTTTCCAAAATCTTCGATTTCTATGAAATTTTTTTTGTAATGTTGTGAATACAATTTGGGAGCTAATATTTTATTTTTAATCAAAAGTTTATTTATTGCATCATAAATAAGTAAATTTTTAAATTTGTCTTTATTTGCATAAACAATTATGGATGAAAAATTTTTATAATTTTTTCTAAAAAATTTACGGAAAGAAGCATCTCCTTTTATCATTTTTGTATCTTTTAAATAATTCATATATGATTAAAATTTTATTCCCTTTATTTGTACAGATCTTTCTTTAAAATTATTTTCATAATTAAATATTAATTTTTTTATATTTTTTGATTTTTCTTTAATTAATTGTGGCCATTCAACAAAAGTAATAGCGTTAGATCTTTCCTCAAATAAATTCAAATTTTCAACTTCCTTTGCTGAATCTAACCTAAATAAATCATAATGAATTATTTTAAAATCATTTATTTGATATTCATTTAACAGATTAAATGTAGGGCTAGTAACTTCTGAAAGTTTAATTTTATTTTTTTTTTGCAGCTCATTTACCAAATATCTAACAAAAGTAGTTTTTCCAACACCCATCTCACCATACAAAAAAATAATATCTCCTAACTTAAGTTTTGTTAAAATTTTTTTTGTAAATTTTTGAATTTTTTTCTCAGAGGATAAATAAATTTTCTTACTTTTAATAGCGATACGCATTAGGTTTAAATGGGCCTTCCACTCCAACACTTATGTAATCGGCTTGCTCTTTAGATAATTTTGTTAATTTTGCACCAACCTTTTTTAAATGCAACGTGGCCACTTTCTCATCTAAATGTTTTGGTAAAACATAAACTTTGTTTTCATAATTCTTATGATTATTCCATAATTCTATTTGTGCAATTACTTGATTCGTAAATGAGGCACTCATTACAAAACTAGGATGACCGGTGGCACAACCTAAGTTTACCAATCTTCCCTCTGCTAAAAGAATTATTCTCTTTTTGCTTGGTAACTCTATTTCATGAACTTGTGGTTTTACCTCGGTCCATTTATAATTTTTTAACGCTTCAACTTGAATTTCATTATCAAAATGACCAATGTTGCATAAAATAGCTCTATCTTTCATATCTCTCATATGATCTGCTGTAACAATATCTTTATTTCCTGTTGCAGTTACAACTATATCTGCTTTACTTATAGCCTCTTCCATCAAAACTACTTCATAACCCTCCATTGCTGCCTGAAGTGCACAAATTGGATCAGCCTCAGTAATTAAAACTCTTGCTCCACTCTGTCTCAATGATGCGGCACTTCCCTTGCCGACATCTCCAAACCCGGCTACAACAGCTATTTTTCCAGACATCATCACATCTGTTGCTCTTCTAATTCCATCTACTAAACTTTCCCTACAACCATACAAATTGTCAAATTTTGATTTTGTCACTGAATCATTTACGTTAATTGCTGGAACTAAAAGAGATTTATCTTTCTCCATTTTATTCAAAGCTTTAATTCCTGTCGTGGTCTCCTCAGAAACACCCTTTACATCTTTGAGTAAATTTTTATATTCATTGTGCATAATGGCAGTCAAATCTCCTCCATCATCTAAAAGCATGTTTGGTTTCCAATTTTTATTACCAATTATAGTTTGTTTGATACACCAAAGATATTCTTCCTCTGTTTCACCTTTCCACGCATAAACTGGCACTCCTCTCTTAGCAATAGCAGCTGCAGCATGATCTTGAGTTGAAAAAATATTACAAGATGACCATCTAACATCAGCACCTAGATTTATGAGTGTTTCAATTAAAACTGCCGTTTGAATAGTCATATGCAAACAACCAATAATTTTTGCACCTTTTAGGGGCAATTTGCCAGAATATTCTTCTCTTAGAGCCATCAATCCGGGCATTTCACTTTCTGCTATAGAAATTTCTTTTCTTCCAAATTCTGCTTGTGATAAATCTTTTACTTTAAAATCTTCCATGGTGCGTTTTCTAACAATAATGAATTAATTAATCAATAGAACACTTTATACTTTTGGAAATATAATTTCCATACTTGCTCCCTTTTGGTCTTTTCTATTAGATGCTTTAATTGTTGCATTATGTAAATCAATCAAATTTTTTACAATATTTAATCCTAGACCAGAATGTTGGCCAAATTTATCAGGTCTATTACTATAAAATCTATTAAAAATTTTGTTAGTGTCTTTTTCCTTAAAACCTTGACCCTCATCTAATATATTGATCATTACTTCTTTATCATTTGTTTTAGAGACTTTAACAACAACATCTTTGCTATCCTCACTAAAGGAAATGGCATTATCTAACAAATTTGCAATTATTTGTTCAATTCTATTCTCTATCCCATTAATAAGATATTTATTTTTTCCATCATTTTGATATGAAATCTTTATCCCCCTTTTAAGTCTATAAATATTATTAAAGTCATCAACAACAGATTTGATTATAGGTTCTACATCTAATTTCTTTATCTTCTCCCTGCTTAATGCAACTTCATCTTTTAACATTTGAGAATAATCAGTAATTAATCTTTCAATTCTCTGAACATCATGAGTTAATATATCCACTAATTTTTTTCTTTGATTAATATCATTGGTATCATGCAAAATTTCGGATGCACTTTTCAAAGATGCAAGAGGATTTCTTATTTCGTGAACAAGATCAGTTGAAAAATTTTCTGCATGAGAAATTCTTTTTTGAAGTTCAAGTGTCATATCATCTAAAGAATTAGACAATAGTCCTAATTCATCATTTCTTGATTTGAGTGTATCAATATTTGTATTTTTTTTATTTTTATCTTTAATCATTTTTGTGTAACTAACTAAATTTTTAATCGGTTTTAGAAAATATCTGTTCAAAACAAATGAAAAGATAAATATAACAATACCAACTGCAATGGCTGTTCTAATAATAAAAGTTTTCCTTTCATCAATAGCAGCCTTAATATCATTTGCATTTTCGCTAATAGCCAAATAGCCTATATTTCTGTCCTTCAACATAACATTTTTTATAGTGGTTAACTTAAATTTATTAAATTCCTCTTGGGTAAATGTGAACGGAATACCAAAATTTTTTGAAGCTGCGTAATTATATAGAATATCTTTTAGTGAAATAGAATTATCATTTCCAATATTTATATTTTTTTTTTCTGTAATTTCTTTGGTTTTTTTTTCATTTAAAATTTCTAATTCGACCATATCTAACCTTGTTGTAAACGATCTTGGATCTAAGTCCAAAGTATCGGTATCTCCAATCAAATTTAGTTCACTATCAAAAAAAATTACTCTATCAAGATTTTGAAAAAGAAATCTCGTAGAAAATAAAAATCTTCTTATATCCTCTTCAATAAATTTTACCTCTAATCTAGTTAAATTATCAATTGTATTATTAATAACCTCTATATGATTGGATGATTTTTTTTTAATCAAATTTGGTTGTACATTTTTTAAATAAATAAAAGTAAATAATCCAATTATTGTAAAAAAGATTAAATTAATGAATAAAAATTTTTTTAGAATTGATAAGTTTTTAAGAAGGTTGCTTAACATCAGCTAACGTTCCACCTATATCCACTACCGTACCTTGTTTCTATGGCTGCAAACTCAGGATCAACCTTTTTAAACTTTTTTCTAATTCTTTTTACATGGCTATCAATTGTTCTGTCCTCTATATCTGTATCTTCTCTATAAGCTATATCCATTAATTGGGCTCTCTCTTTAATTATACCGGGTCTTTTAGCTAATTCTTTAACTAAAAGAAATTCTGTTGTTGTTAACTTGTCTGGCAATTGTTTTCCATTCCACTCACACTCCAATTGAGAGGGATCTAATTTTAATTTTCCATGAGATATTATGCTTTTGTTTTCTTCAATAACCTCTTTAGAGTCTTTCTTGCGAAGTTGAACTCTAATTCTTTCTATTAAAACTTTAATTGAAAAACCACCTGATTTTTTTACAAAATCATCTGCACCTAATTTAAGACCGAGCAATTCATCAATTTCATCATCTTTAGAAGTAAGAAATATAACTGGTAAAGAACTTTTTTTCCTGAGTTTTTTTAGTAATTCTTCTCCATCCATTTTTGGCATTTTAATATCAATGATGGCTAAGTCAGGTGGAGTTCTTGTTAATCCTATAAGGGCACTTTCACCATCAATATAGGTTTGAACCTCAAATCCTTCTTTTTCTAAAGCAATACTAAGGCTTGTTAAAATGTTTCTATCATCATCAATAAGCGCAATTGTTTGTTTTTGCATACCTTATTATAAAAATACTAAATTGTTCTAATTTGGGCAATTAAATTAATGAAGAGAACCCCAATTATCTCCCGTATTTAAGTCTACAGTAAAAGGTATTGAAAATGAATGTTGTTCACTCTTTGCTACACCTGACATTTCATCAATAATTATTTTACTAATTGTTTTCTCATCATTTTTATGTGCCTCAAAAATAAGCTCATCGTGAATTTGTAGCAACATCTTTGTTTTATTATTATTTTTATCATCTAACTTTTTGCTTAGTCTTATCATTGCTAGTCTCATAATTTCTGATGCAGATCCTTGAATCGGTGCATTTATCGCGGCTCGTTCCTGGAAATTCCTAACATTAAAATTTTTGTCATTTATATTTAAAAAATGAGATTTTCTTCCAAAAATATTATTTACATATCCGCTTTTTCGACAAAATTTAATTGTTTGATCCATATAAACTTTAATTTCTGGGAACTTGGAAAAATATGAGTTTAAAAATTCCTCTGCCTCATGATTCGAAACATTTATTTGTTTTGCTAATCCATATTGTGAAATTCCGTAAATAATTCCAAAATTTATTGCCTTGGCTTTTCTTCTTTGATCCTGATTTACTTTTTTTATATCAATATTAAATATTTGACTGGCTGTAAGTGAATGAATATCTTCATTGTTTTTAAAAGCTTTTTTTAATTCCTTCACATCAGCTAGATCAGCTAAAATTCTCATTTCTATTTGGTTATAGTCTGCTGAAATAAGAACATGGTCTTTCTCTGCTATAAATGCTTTCCTGATATCTTTGCCATCTTCACTTTTGATTGGAATATTTTGCAAATTAGGATCACTTGATGCCAATCTTCCAGTGGTTGTGGCCGCAAGTAGAAAAGAAGTATGAACTCTTTTTGAGTTTGGATTTATATGCCCAGGTAATGAGTCTGAGTAAGTATTTTTTAATTTAGAAATTTGCCTCCAATCTAAAACTAATTTTGGAAATTTGTGACCTTTAAAAGCGAGATCTTCCAATACAGATGCACTAGTAGCAAAACTTCCTTTTTTAGTTTTTTTTAAATCTGCAATTTTAAGTTCATTATACAAAATTTCTCCAAGTTGCTTTGGAGATGCAATATTAAATTCTTTTTTTGAAATTTTAAAAACATCTTTTTGTATCTTACCAATTTTTTTTTCAAATTTAGTCGATAAAACCTTTAGAAATTTATTATCGATTTTAATTCCTTCAATTTCCATGTTTGCTAAAATTTTTATCATTGGCTTTTCAAAAGTTTCATAAATATTGATCATTTTTTCTTCTTTTAAACTTTTGTAAAATTTTTTGTAAAGCCTCAATGTTATATCAGCGTCTTCAGCAGCATAATCTTTTGCTTTATCGATATCGACTTCGCTAAAATTAATCTCTTTTTTTCCTGATCCAACTAAATCCTTAAATGCTATAGTTTTATGATTTAGATGAATTTCTGATAGCGTATCCATGTTGTGTCTATTTTTTCCTGCATCCAAAACGTATGACATTAACATGGTATCTTCCATGGAAGATAGGCTGATTCCATTTTTAAAGAATACGATAAAATCAAATTTAATATTTTGACCAATTTTTTTAATACTAGGATCTTCTAATAAAGGTTTTAGTTTTTTTAGAGCTATTTCTTTATTGATACATTTTTGGTGCTTATGGCCTATTGGTATGTAGCAGGCTTCACCAACTTTAGTGCTCAACGAAATACCAATTAAGTCTGCTTGATGAGGATCGATTGAGCTTGTTTCAGTATCAACTGCTATTTCACCATTTTCCTCAGCCTCTTTTATCCAATTATCGATTTCTTCTGGATCCTTTATTAAATAGTATTTATTTTTGTTTATCGATTTTTCTTTATTACCTACTTTGCTTTCTTTTTTAATACTACTTAAATCAGGTTCACCATACGCTGATATTGCAGAGCTTAATAATCGATTGAACTCCATCTCTCTTAAAAACTTATAAAGTTTATCTTTATCAATTTCTTTTAGTTGAAAATCCTCAATATCTATTTTTATTGGGGTATCATGTTTTAAGGTTACTAATTTTTTACTTAATATAGCTTTATCTTGATTTTCAATAAGCGACTCTCTTCTTTTATTCTGTTTTATTTCTTTGGCAGATTTAAGAAGATTTTCAAGATTTCCATATTTATTTATTAGCTCAGCTGCAGTCTTAACTCCAATTCCTGGAACACCAGGTACATTGTCACTGCTATCTCCAGCTAAAGCCTGAACGTCTATTACTTTACTAGAATTAACACCAAACTTTTTTTGAATATCCTCTTCTGTAATAAATTTATTCTTCATCGGATCATATATACGAACATTTTTTTTATATAGTTGCATTAAATCCTTATCCGAAGAAACTATAGTAACTTTTGCACCTTTCTTTAAAATCTGATCAGTGTATGTTGCTATTAGATCATCTGCTTCATAATTTACTAATTCTACAGATGGTAAATTGAATGCTAATACAGATTTTCTTATATACTCAAATTGTGGAGCTAAATCTTCTGGTGCTTCTGACCTATTAGCTTTATAATCACTATAAATTTCATTTCGAAATGTTTTTCTAGCTGAGTCAAAAATTACAGCAAAATGACTAGGTTTTTGCAAATTTTGATTTGATTTAGAATCTTCTAAAAGCTTAAAAAGCATACTACAAAAACCACTTACAGCTCCTGTTGGAAGTCCATCACTTTTGCGTGTTAACGGAGGTAAAGCATAGTAAGCTCTAAAAATATAACCCGATCCGTCGATTAGATAAAAATGATCTGTATTTTGAATTTTACTCATTATAAATAAATATAGATTAAAGATTAAAATAAGAGTATTATTTTTTATGGAACTTATAAAGCAAAATTCTCAAACAAAAATAATTAAATCACTACTTGTAATTTTTATAGGCTCATTAATTTTAGCGGTTTCTGCGAAAGTGAAAATACCTTTTTATCCTGTCCCAATGACAATGCAGACATTTGTTGTTCTATTTTTAGGATTAAGCTTAGGATATAAAGTTGCCTTAGCCACAGTTGGTCTATATTTGCTTGAAGGTATTCTTGGTTTTCCAGTTTTTTCGAATTCTCCAGAGAGAGGAGTGGGTTTAGTATACTTTACCGGTCCAACTATGGGGTATTTAATTGGATTTCTTCCCGCTTGCTTTATTGCATCTCTGATTACTGAAGATGACAACTATATGCTTATATTTTCAAAGTTAATATTTTCAACATCAACAATTTATCTTTTGGGTATTTTGTGGTTAGGCACACTTATAGGCTGGGACAAACCGATAATTGAATTAGGTGTAATACCTTTTTTATTAGCTGAGATTATTAAAATTTTTTTACTGACAATTATATCTAAGAAAATTTTTAAATTCAGAAAGTTTATTTAGGAGATCTTTTAGATAAAATTCTTTGAAGAGTTCTTCTGTGCATTTTTAATCTTCTTGCAGTTTCAGATACATTCCTATTGCATAACTCAAAAACTCTATGAATATGTTCCCATTTAACTCTATCAGCTGACATAGGATTTTCTGGTGGAGCTGCTTTTTTTAATGGGTCTGCTAGCAAAGCTTTCTCTACGTCATCAGCATCAGCAGGTTTTGCTAAATAATCGATTGCTCCCTCTTTTATTGCTGCCACGGCTGTTGGAATATTTCCATATCCAGTAAGCATTATGATTCTGCTTGATGAGTTAGATAATTGTATTTCTTTAACTACCTCTAATCCATTACCATCACCCAATCTTAAATCTACTACAGCAAAGCCAGGTTTCTTTTGTTTAACCGAATCGATGCCCTTTTGCACACCTTCAGCTTGAATAACATCAAATCCCTTCTTCTCCATGGCTCTGGCCAATCTTTCTCTAAAAGGGTTATCGTCGTCTACAATCAGTAGACTTTTGTTATCAAAATCAGCTAAATTTTGAATTGTGGCTTCGTTTTTCATGACTTTTATATGGTAGTTTTTTTCCACATTTCAATAGGCAATTATTTCCTTTACTTTGATTAAGTATTGAATTAATTGCTCGATTCATGAAAGTTTTTTAAATTTTAAAAGACTTTTTTTTGTTAAATTTTTTTTGGGGGGCATTAAAAATGCAAAAATTTAAGTCAGTTGTAGAACTAGTAAAACAACTGAGACCTGATAAGCCAGTTTATTGCATCAGAAAGAATTCAATTCTTTCTGCATCCGAATTTTTTCAAAAAAAATTTCCCGGTAAAATTTTATTTGCAGTAAAAACTAACCCACATCCTGAAGTTATTAAAACTTTAATCAAAAGTGGAATCAATCAATTTGACGTTGCTTCAATTGAAGAAATTAAAGCAGTAAGGAAATTTAGTGAAACAGCTAAATGTTCTTATATGCATACAGTAAAAAGCCGAGAGAGTATTGGCGAAGCATATTTTAAGTATGGGATAAAAACGTTCGCACTAGACACAAAAGAAGAATTTATCAAAATTATTGAAAGCACGGGAAATGCTAAAGATCTTGAGTTGTTTGTGAGGGTTTCAGTTTCAAATGAACATGCTGAGATAGATTTATCGAAAAAATTTGGTGCTTTAAATTCTGAGGCTGCTGGTCTTTTAAGATTAGCAAAACAACATTCAAATAAAATTGGCTTAAGTTTTCATGTAGGCTCGCAATGTATGCACCCAATTTCTTATGCTAAAGGTATTACTGAAATTGGGAATATAATTAAAAAAACAAAAATTATTCCAAACTATATTAATGTTGGCGGAGGATTTCCAACTATATATCCAGATCTTATTCCACAATCTTTAGATAATTATTTTAATGAAATTAAAAAAAGCTTAGAAAATTTGAAAATAGACAACCAAACAGAAATTATTTGTGAGCCTGGAAGAGCTCTAGTTGCTGAAAGTGGCTCAACAATTGTTAGAGTTAATTTAAGAAAAAAACAAAAACTTTATATTAACGATGGAACTTATGGCACACTTTTTGACGCAGGGACTCCTAATATAGTTTTTCCATCGAAGATGATCAAAGATAGCTCTAATAAAATTATCTCAAAAAAACTAACTGCATTTGATTTCTATGGTCCAACCTGTGATAGTATGGATTATATGAAAGGTCCTTTTCTTCTCCCAAATAATATAAAAGAAAATGATTACATTGAACTTGGTCAATTAGGATCCTATGGACTAACATTTAGAACTCAATTTAATGGTTTCTATTCTGATGAAATTTATGAAGTTGAAGATAGCCCAATAATGACACTTTATGGTAAAGACATTAATAAAGCTACTTTGGTTGCTTAATGTCAGATAACAAAAATTTAGGTCACAACAGTAAAAAAGATTTTCTAAAAAATCCAGTAGAACATATTGATATAACTTCTTTTGACTCAAGAAAAATTATTTCATCTATGGAAAAAATGTCATTTGTCTCTAGGGAGACAGCAAATGCAGCAAATATATATAATGAAATGTTAAAAGACAAAGATTGTACAATTTTTCTAACATTAGCAGGTTCAACCTCTGCTGCTGGCTGTATGAATATTTACAAAGATTTAGTAAAATACAATATGGTAGATGCCATTGTTGCTACTGGAGCATCAATTATAGATATGGATTTTTTTGAAGCCTTAGGTTTTAAACATTATCAAGGTTCTCAATTTCAGGATGATGCTGAACTTAGAAAAAATTATATTGATAGAATTTATGATACTTATATTGATGAAGATGAGTTGCAAATTTGCGACAAGAAAATTTGTGAAATAGCCGATAACTTGGAGCCGCGGAGCTATACATCTAGAGAGTTTATCCAAGAAATGGGTAAATATTTGAAAAAAAATTCAGTAAAAAAAGACTCATTAATTGAAACAGCATATGACAACAATGTTCCAATTTTTTGTCCAGCGTTCACA
>Ga0315315_10003756_pt1 | contig 13986 bp, 13 predicted proteins | sample M140m3416metaG_FD_203699 | JGI IMG/M metagenome (GOLD analysis project Ga0315315, IMG submission 203699) | Ammonia-oxidizing marine archaeal communities from Monterey Bay, California, United States - M1 40m 3416 | ecosystem: Environmental > Aquatic > Marine > Intertidal zone | place: USA...
CCCTGATGGCATTATTGATTTCCTAGACAAGTTGCCAGTCAAATCGCTCTGGGGAGTAGGACCAGCTACGACTAGACGTCTAGCTCAATTAGGAATAACAACTGTTTCCGAATTGCGGACATTCCCACTTGGGGTATTGAAGGATGCGCTAGGAAAGGTCCAAGGAGCGCACCTTAAACGACTCTCATTTGGGATTGATGAACGGAATGTTGAGCCGGCACAGGTAGCAAAATCAATCTCTAGCGAAGAAACTTTTGTTACTGATCTGTTTGAACTAGTAAAGGTTCACTCAGAAATACGGAGACTTTCTGATTCAGTTGGTAAGAGATTAAGGGCTTCTGAAAAGCTAGCGAAGACTTTATCTTTGAAGGTGCGACTATCTGATTTTTCAACTTTGGTTAGGTCAGTTACTCTTCCTAACCCAACTGATAGTGGGAAAGTCCTAGCTCGCGAAGCGTTTAGGCTACTTGAGACCGTGGATATATCAACTGGTGTACGACTCCTTGGTGTTGGTGCATCAAATTTCTCTCAAGTCAAAGATGGCCTCCAATTATCTTTTGATGACCTTGACTCTAATGATAGTGAATGGAGAGAAACGGAAGACGCCATTGATGCTATAAGGGCTAAGTACGGCCCAGACTCAATTGGTTTGGTAAGTACACTGACTCAAAGCGGTTTAAACTCAAAGAAAAGAGGAATTCAGCAATGGGGTCCCAACTCTTCTTAAAAAACTCGACTCCCATACGTTGTTGAATGGCAGTGTTTATGAGATGATATAAGTATGCCACTATCAGATGATGAACAGAGAATCCTTAGTCAAATCGAGCAACAACTACATGAAACAGATCCGGCTTTAGCAAAAGAAGTAGCTACAACAACGGTATATTCACATTCGGCAAGGAATATTAAATGGTCTGTACTGGGATTCATCATCGGTCTTGTCACTATAGTGCTGACTCTATCTATTAGCTTTTGGCTGGCATTTGTAGGTTTCGTAATGATGCTTGCTGCTGCTCTGTTATTCGAGCAGAATCTCCGAAGGTTAGGGCGAGCTGGAATGAACCAATTGTCAATGAGCGTCCGTTCAGGGAATTTAAGAAATTCATTTAATGACAAACAAGGTAAGCTAAGGCGCAAGTACCGGCCTGACGACCCTTCCCAGTAGAGAAAAGATTAATAAGTGAGTCTTTCTACAGCTAGAGCAGGAAGCGTCCTAAGTGATTAAAAGTCCCCTACGTTCGGTGGTTTCTGCTGTTCTTACGAGACCGATGCTATGGCCAGTTGCACTTAAGCAACTGTGGCGGATACGTAAATCAAATTGGTATTTGAAACCTCCATTTTTGCCAGTTCCGGATAAATCGTATGTTGAATTTAGAATCCATACCGCATACGGAACGAATAAAGAACTTTCACGGTTGAGTTCCGATGTAGTGACTTATCTAGAATGGTGCCGGGACTGGCCTTCAAGAAAGTGATTGAATATTGCAGCATGGCAGATTCGCTCATCAATTGAATAATTGGGATATTGAGATCAAACGATCTGAAACGGCGCTGGCACATGAAGCTAGCCTAGATGAATGGCTAAAGCCCACAATTTGGGTTGTTGAGCCTAAGGACTCCTGTCTCGTATTAGGTAAAAGCGAAAGAGAAAAGCCGTTCCTCAATCTGAACTACCTTGAAGAGAAGGGCATTAACTTAACTACAAGACAAAGCGGGGGAGGAGCAGTTCTTGTGGAACCGAACGATATTCTCTGGGTAGATGTCTTTGTTCCTCAAAGTTCAAATTTCTGGCAAAATGACATTACTAAAGCGTCAATATGGGTTGGGGGAATTTGGCATAATGCACTAGAGAGTCTTGGTATTGCATCTTCTCTCTATAAGGGAAAATTTGAGCGCTCGAGAGCATCTGACTTAGTCTGCTTTGCGGGTAAAGCCCCAGGCGAGATATTGATTAATGAAAAGAAAATACTAGGTATTTCGCAGCGGCGTTCAAAGTTCGGAGCTAGATTCCAATGTGCCTTAATAATTAATTGGAAGCCAGAACATCTAATAGGCGCCTATAAGGAAACTTCGGTTAAAGACCTTGCGGAGGTTATTGATAATGCTGGTACTTCCTCTGGGTGCGAAAAGAACAACGCTCTAAATGCGTTTGTCGAATCATTACCTGTTATTTAACAAGAACTGCTTAGCCCCCAAAAGATAGGCGCTATGTAATTAAAGTTTGCTTTTTTATCTCAAAGTGTTGAAAAGTGGGACTAAAAGGGTTATTGTGGAGAGTAAGGGAGAAAAAGGGTGATTACACCCAGGGCACCAAAGTAGCGCTTGTTACCAAGCGTTTGGTGCCGATGAACAGGGAATGCAATGTTTACAGGCGAGCACGATCGATTACTTGATGAGAAGGGGAGGTTGGTATTACCTCCTAATTACAGGCGCCATCTCCAAGATTCAGCATTTATAGCAAAATCGTTACAGGCTCCATGCCTAATGGTTTACTCAGCCGAAGAAATTGAAAAGGTCGCTGAACGCCTTGTCGAACAAGTTCAAGCAAAGAAAGTTACAGCGGATGCTCAACGAAGATGGGCTGCGAGTATCTCTGAAGTGAGAACCGACACTCAAGGCCGTATAGCCATACCAACAAAACTTCGAGATGAAGTGGGGCTTAAGAGAGAAGCCATAGTCATTGGCGTAATAAATCGTCTCGAGATCTGGATCCCTAGTGAATGGAATCGAATAGAAGAAGAGTCAGAAAGTGAACTCTACGAAAGTGTCTGGCTATGACAAGAAATTACAAGTTGCAACCAAGGGAGGCATTACTGGTGATAAACAGAAAATAGTTTTGTCGCTTCTGGGCAGTCTTTCGGGTGATGAGATACGAGCCTCTACTCCGCCCGCTTGCTATCTAGTTCGATCGGGGAGAAATCCCGACGCACGCCCGTTGTCCGAGAGACTGCCGATAAGCGAAGAAACGATAACTATGGATTTAGCTAACCAAAAAAGTTCAATCACCAACGGGTCTCCCCTGGATCCGGCGACCGGGTTTACCGGACGCCGGATCACCCGTTTTTCAACGACCCCTTTTGTTCATATCCCTGTTATGGCTCAGAACGTAACAGATTTATTTTTAGCTGTCCCCTCTGGAACGATACTGGATGCCACAATCGGTGGGGGTGGGCACAGCTATGAAATTCTTAAATCAAGAAATGACTTAGATGTAATCGGAATCGATCAAGACTTAGAAGCACTAAATGCTGCCGAAACTAAACTGGCAGATTTTGCTGGAAGAGTAACTCTGTGCCATGGGCGGTTTGACAATCTTACAGGCATAGTCAATGACGCCGGAAAGCAAAAGATCTCCGGTGTCGTATTTGATTTAGGAGTTTCCTCTTATCAGCTTGACAACTCCCACAGGGGATTCTCGTTTAGAAATGATGGCCCTCTTGATATGAGAATGAACAGGGATTCAAAAATCACTGCACAGAACCTCGTAAACGAATCAACCGCTGAAGAATTAGCACACCTTTTCCAACATTATGGAGACGAACGATATTCAAAACGAATTGCTCATGCAATTGTTGCAAAGCGTCCGATTGAAAGCACCAAGCTGCTAGCAGAGATAATACGAGATGCCATCCCAGCACGATCTAAGAGGTCACCTGGGCACCCAGCAAGAAGGTCATTTCAGGCTTTACGCATAGCTGTTAATTGCGAGCTAGAGATACTAGAATCCTCGATTCGGCAAGCAATAGAACTCCTTGAAACAGGAGGACGAGGAGTAGTCCTTTCCTACCACTCAGGTGAGGATAAAATCGTGAAACGGCTTCTCAGAGAATTAGCGGGTCTTAACACTAACAATTCGAAATATCATCCGGAGATTAAAAAAACTCCAAAGATTCGTTTATTAGCACGTAAAGCTGAAAGAGCTTCGAATAACGAAGCTTCAAAGAATCCCAGATCCTCTTCTGCGCTATTACGAAAATTTGAAAAAGTCGGAGAAGGATAATGGCAGTCTTCCCGCTAACCGATAAAGGTTTATCTAATCAACAGAAACCGAAACTTTCCGTAGTTACAAGCTCCAGGTCTTGGTTGCGATCTGTTGGAATTATTCTTGTTCTCCTCATCTCGATAGGATTCTTTAGCAGAATGCTACTGAGTGCCATGATTGTGCAGCGCCAAAGCAAAATTGATAACTTTTCTGAGTCAATAGCCGAGTTAGATTCAGCAAATAGATCACTAATGTTCGATATTGCGCAACTTGAATCCACCAAAAGAATAATGAGAATCGCGCTAGCAGAACCAGGTGAAGAATTTGAAGCGATTAGCGGATTAGGAATGATCATTCCAGAAATTACAACATATTTAGACCCCATATCAAGTGACAGTTTGCAAGGGTGGCAGTGGCGCCAAATTAACTCTCAGGAGCAAAGACAGTGAACAAAACTGTTACATATTCTGAAGACAAAAGACGCCATTTTCTTTTAGTAATGCTAGGATTTTGTGCTCTTTTCATTAGCTGGCGTCTAGTCGATTTATCAATTTTCAACAATACTAAATATGAAGAAAGGGGAGTCAACCAAAGAGTAATTGAACGTGAAATTAAAGGCGAGCGAGGGTCGATTCTTGATCGAAATGGTTATGAATTGGCCATCTCATTTCCTCAACCATACATATATATTGACCCCCAACTCACAGATAATGGAGTAGAGAAATCACAGATACTAGCCGATTATCTTGACCTGCCTGGAATTGATGAGAGCCAAGAGGCAAAAACAATCCTCACTAAGTTCAATTCACCTACACGATTCGAATACATCGTTAGAAAAGCAACTCTTGAATCTGCCGAACAGGTCCTTGAACTCAATTTAGGAGGGGTTTATGTCGATTATGAACCCCGTCGTTTCCACATTGCTGGAGATCAACTCGCAAGAGGGGTCCTGGGGGGGGTAACGGTTGATAATATCGGAAGTTCAGGCTTGGAATTACAATATGAAACGGAACTTAAAGGCATCACAGGGATCCAACGAGTTGAGTTAAGTGCAGATGGAAGCACAATCCCAACAGAAGCGGAAACTATCCGAAAAGCTGTTCATGGTTCTGACCTAATACTCACGATAGATCGAGCCCTGCAATCCCAAGTAGAACTTGAACTGTCAAAGACAATTCAAGAGGCTCAAGCAAAAGGCGGTATTGTCATTATCCAGAAGCCAGCTACAGGAGAGATCCTTGCAATGGCTTCAATGGTCTCAACAGAAACAGGTGAAGTTGTTTCAACATCTCATAATCAAGCAGTTACTTTAAGCTACGAGCCAGCATCAGTTCTCAAGGCTATGACTTTCGCCGGAGTAATCAACGAAGGTCTCGGAGTAGGAAGCACCCGAAGAGAAATTCCGGATACATGGATATTGGAATGGGAAAATAATGAGGGGAAAATTGAGACAGAAATATGGCGGGACGAGTATGAGTATGGAACTCAAGAAATGGCTATAGAAGATATTCTCACTCATTCTTCCAACACTGGGACTATTGTTTGGGCACAAGACTTGGGACAACAAAGATTATATTCGTACTTAGAAAAGTTTGGTTTTGGTCAGAGTTCAGGTCTTGAATTCCCTTATGAATCCCAGGGGATATTGCATAACCTAAATAATTGGGACCCTTCAAACCTTAATACAATAGCTCTAGGTCATGGAATTTCAGTAACTCCGATTCAGCTCGTTACCGCGTATTCTGCAATCGCCAATGATGGGGTATATGTGAGTCCGCGACTTGTTAGTCATATTGTAGACTCTGATGGCAGTATGGAACGTATCAGTAGTTCTGCTTCAAGAGAAGTTATCTCTGCATCTACTGCCCATCAAATAGCTGATTTGCTTACTTCAGTAGTTGAGAACGGGACAGGAGAGAGGGCTTCAGTAAATGGCTATAAAGTAGCTGCAAAGACAGGGACATCTTGGAAGTATTTTGCTCCTTCGGATAGTTATGAATTGCCCAATGGCCAATTTGACCCTTACTTGGATAAAAATGGTCAACGTCACTATACCTCAACAGTCACAGGGTTCTTCCCATCGCAGAAACCTGAACTCTCCATGATCGTTATCATTGATGACCCCGCCCCTATAGAAGAGCAATTCTACGCAAGTCACGTCGCTGCCCCTTTATTCGGAGAAATAGCAAGTTGGTCTCTACGTCATTATCAAATTTCTCCTTTTAAGGAAATCCAGTTATCAGAAAATAATCAACAGGCGTTAAATGACCCAACAGAAGGCACATCTTCCCTGAAAGGGGAGGAATCTAAATGAAGCTCAACCATCTATTAAAAAGTTTCGAGAGTTCAGTTATGGAGATAAATGGTGAACTCGGCGATCTTCAAATAGCTGGGTTGAGTTATGACTCTCGAACTGTTTCCCCAGGTGACTTGTTCTTTTGTCTTAAAGGCGAACACCATGATGGCCATGATTTCGCACTAGCGGCAATCGCAAATGGTGCATGCGCAATAGTCGTGGAGAGAAGGATTAATCATGAAATTCCCCAAATTATAGTCTCAAACCCCAGAAGCATCATGGGCGGTATCGCTCAAACCTTTTATGGTTTTCCCTCAACTGAAATAACTTCAGTAGGCGTAACCGGAACAAACGGAAAAACAACAACGATAAGTATGCTTTCGGAAATAGCCAAAGCTGCAGGCAAAACCCCAGCAACTATCGGGACTCTCACAGGCCGGTTAACCACGCCAGAAGCACCTGAGCTGCAACGACAAATAAGAAAACTTGTGTCGGAGGGGACCTCCTTTTTAGCAATGGAAGTGAGTTCGCACGCTTTAGGCCAAAACAGAATTTCGAAGATGTTATATGATGCAACAATCTTCACGAATTTAACGCTTGACCACCTTGATTATCATGGCGATATGGAGAATTACTATAGGGCTAAATCAATACTGTTTACTTCAGATCATTCAAAATTGGCAGTGGTCAATGTCGACAATCCATTTGGGCAAAGGCTACTAAAAGAAATATCAATCCCTAAATTAAGTTTTTCTTTAACCGATATAGAAATTATTAATCAAACATTAAACAAAACTACTTTTAAATGGGGACAGCAGCTGATCGAACTTAATACTCCAGGGAAATTTAATCTTGAAAACGCGCTAGGTGCGGCAGTTGCTTCAGAAGCATTGGGGTTTGATAGAGAAGCGATTGCCACGGGCCTAGAAAATATGAGCGGAATTCCCGGAAGGTTTCAGATGATACAAGACTCTGATAACCAGCCTTATGTCATTGTTGATTACTCTCATACACCTGACGGATTGGAGAGATCCCTATTGGCGATAAGGGAACTCTCACATGAAGGAGAAGTGCACGTAGTGTTTGGCTGCGGTGGTGATCGTGACGATTCTAAAAGGCCTGAAATGGGCAGAATCTCAGAGAGTCTTGCATCAAATGTTTACCTAACATCTGACAATCCTCGTTCTGAAGACCAATTAGCGATTATCAATGATATTTTATCAGGAATCAAGGATGTTAATAGCGTTTATATTAATCAAGATAGGCGAGAGACAATCCACCATGCAGTCAAATCTGCAGGTAAGAATGACGTCGTATTAATTGCAGGAAAGGGTTGTGAACCGTATCAGGAGATCGCTGGTGAATTATATTCCTTTTTGGATATTGATGTCGGACGGGAAGCTTTGGAGGCCAGACAAAAGTGATACGCCTTCTTCTCGCAGTAACGCTGTCTTCAGGATTCTCTCTTCTTGGCACTAGATATCTAATAAAGTGGCTTTCCTCAAGGGGCATAGGACAGCCTATTAGAGAGGATGGGCCAGGTGGGCATAAAACAAAAGCAGGAACGCCCACTATGGGAGGCTTAGCAGTCGTAATAGGGGCTTTCGTAGCCTATATAATTTCTGATTTATACAATGGTATATACACACGCTCTGGCCTATTTGTCATGCTTGCTATTCTCGGAGCTGGTTTTGTAGGTTTTCTTGATGACTGGATTAAAGTTCGCAATGCTCGAAATCTTGGTCTAAATAAAAAAATGAAAATCATAGGATTACTAGTCGTAGCTTTTGGCTTTGCCATCCTTATGGTTTCCTTCACTGAAGTTCACACTGAGATATCTTTTACTCGCTGGGATTCTATATCTATTGATTTAGGTCCAATCGGCTGGGTATTCTGGGCAGCCTTCATCATCCTTGCAATGAGTAATGCAGTTAATCTTACTGATGGACTAGATGGGCTTGCAGCAGGGTCATCTACTTTGTGCTTTAGTGCATTCACAGTTATTTCATTTTGGGCATTCCGCCACCCCGAGATATACCAACTTGATCATGCATTAGATCTGGCAGTTGTCGCAGTTTCAATGTTAGGGGCTTGCGTAGGGTTCTTATGGTGGAATGCTGCACCTGCAAAAATTTTTATGGGCGATACTGGTTCATTAGCTATAGGAACGGCGCTTGGGTGTCTTGGACTAGCTACGAATACGCAACTTTTGCTTCCCATTATCACTGGCATTTTTGTCCTTGAAACAATTTCTGTTGTAATCCAGATCATCGGTTACAGGTGGATGAACCAAAGAAGAATTTTTAGAATGGCGCCATTCCATCATCACTTTGAACTTAAGGGCTGGCCGGAAACAACGGTAATAGTTAGGTTCTGGATCATAAGTGGTTTTTTCGTGGCTATCGCATTGGGAATCTTCTACGCAGATTTTGTTGAAGTATCCGATTTCAGGGAAATGGTAATTCCATGAATAAAGAGATTGCAAAATTAGGTTCAAGTATAGGAATCTATGGCCTTGGGAAGACTGGGGATTCTGTAGCACATTTCTTGAATGAAAGAGGATTTTCGCTTCATCTTTATGATGATTTTCCTACTGATGAGTCAGTAACTATTGCCCAGAAATTAAATCTCAAAATACACTCCTGCAAAAGTATCCAGGATTGCCAGAAGTACCTTAGCGGATTAGAAATAATCTTCCCAGCACCAGGTCTCCCAGATAATCACGTCGCTCTCAAGTATGCCCGTAGCGAAGGAATAGCCATACACGGAGAATTTGATTTAGCTCAGATATATGATGACCGCCCGTGTGTTGCCGTCACTGGAACAAATGGAAAAACTACAGTGACGATGATGATAAACCAGATGTTGAACTTAAGTGGTCTGGCTACTGAAGCTGTAGGGAATACAGAGATTCCGCTGGTAGAAGCGATTCAAGATGAAACCTTATCAGCATTTGTAGTTGAGGCTTCGTCATTTAGGCTAGCTCAGTCTCAACACTTTGCACCTGACGTTGGAGTTTGGTTGAACTTCTCACCTGACCATTTAGATGTGCATACTGATCTCCAGAGTTATGAAGCCGCAAAAGCGCGACTTTGGAAAAACATAAACTCAGATCAAGTAGCTCTTGCTAATCAAGATGACCCGATAGTTATGCGTCATAAACCTTCAAGTGGGGTTTTTAGAACTTTTGGGCTAAATACTGGTGACAGCAGATTAGTAAACGACTATTTATGCGTTGAAGGGAAGAAACTTATCAGGGTAGATGAACTATCAAGAAGTGCTCCTCACGATATCTCGAACGCCTTGGCTGCGGCTTCAGCTGCAATACATGCTGGAGCTGATACTGAAGCAGTCAATCAGACGCTTCGGAACTTTAACCACCTTCCACATAGAATCTCGTTTGTAAATGAATATAAAGGGGTTCGGTGGTATGACGATAGTAAATCAACGACTCCTCATTCAGTTATAGCTGCTGTACGGAACTTTGAGAATGTAATCCTAGTAATGGGTGGTCGTAACAAAGGATTAGACTTTAAGGTGATTCTTCCAATATTGGATCGTGTAAAACATTTAATTGCAATTGGCGAAGCATCAGAGGAAATTGAGGCGACTATTGGGGAAGCCACTGATGTTTCAAAAGTATTATCAATGCAAGATGCTGTTGAAAAGGCATCTGTTTTAGGCATCTCAGGTGATGTAGTTCTTCTTTCACCAGGTTGTGCATCATTTGACCTGTATGAGGATTACAAGCAGAGAGGCCGCGATTTCGTAATAAAGGTAAATAATCTCATTAAGGAGGAACAAGGTGTCAATTATTGATCACCCTAAATCTAATTCGTTCTCACTCAGCGTAAAGGACGCGTTATCAATAACTCTTCAGCCATCCGTCAAGGGAAGAAAAACTAGTAGAAGTTCCTGGACAGCACTCCAAAAGAAGATGTTCTATGTCGTTGTTGTGCTCAACGTTTTTGGTATTGCGATGATCCTTTCTGCCGGTTCCGTTGTAGCAAGTCAAGAGGGCATCGGAGAATTCTCGTATGCTATTAGACAAACAGTATGGTTCCTTATTGGGCTCGCCCTACTTTATTGCGCTTCAAAATTTGATTATAGAAACCTGAAGATGTTGGCCCGCCCTTTGCTCTATTTAACCTACTTTCTGCTTTTCTTGCTTTATACTCCTCTAGGTGCTGAAGGTGGTGGTGCGACTCGGTGGATAGCAATGTCTGGTATATCCTTTCAGCCGTCTGAGATTCTTAAAATCGCAACTATAGTTTTTACTGCAAAAATCATCTCTGACTATCAAAAAGATCTTCGAAATCCGCGAGCATACGGAGAGCCGTTTTTTGCAATATTTCCTGCAATAGTAATGCTTATTGCCCAACCAGATTATGGAACGATGTGCCTAATCTTTTTCCTTTTAGGCTCGATTCTTTACCTTGGTGGTATACCCCTAGATAAGCTCTTCAAATTCGGCCTAATTCTCACGCCGTTGTTGTTGCTAGGAGCGATTGCAGCACCATACAGAAGAAAAAGGCTCTTAGCAGTTATGAATCCAGAGGGGGATGCGCTTAATTCAGGTTGGCAAACTCTGCAGTCACTCACGGGAATAAGTAATGGTGGCTTGTTAGGTGTGGGACCAGGTTCTAGTAAATCAAAATGGTGGACTCCAGAGACACATACTGACTTTATATTTACCGTAATAGCAGAGGAAATGGGCTTATTCGGCTCCCTTGTAGTTTTAGGATTATTCACAGGTTTAGTTATTCTCGGTGTACAAATAGCAAAGCAATCAAATGATAAGTTCGGCTACTTGATAGCTATGGGAATAACGAGTTGGTTTGCTGTTCAAGCAATTGTGAATATCGGTGTAACAATTGGACAAATGCCTAATACGGGATTGCCTTTGCCCTTTATATCCTATGGGGGCAGCTCGCTACTTGTAGGCATGGCTGCGATCGGGATAATGCTGAATATCGCTCAACCAAGGAAAAGATGAAAGAAACTTTTGTTGTTATCGCTGGCGGGGGAACTGCTGGGCATTTGCACCCTGGGTTAGCAGTTGCTGAAGCTTTAGTTTCCTCAGGTAAACAAAGATCAGAGATCTACTTTCTAGCGAGTGATCGTGAAATAGACAGCAAACTAATTACAGCTGCAAATTTTGAATTCACTGGGTTACGAGGGAAAGGAGTTGGGACTAAAAGCATGATCTCCGTGCTAGTAGCGTTGACTCTCTTAATGAAATCCACAACTTCAGCTTGGAAATATATTTCGAAATCTAAACCAAAAGTAATTCTCTCTTTAGGAGGGTTTGCATCACTTCCCGGTTCAATTGCAGGCCTTATCACCAGAACTCCGGTTGTTCTTCACGAGCAGAACGCTGTTCCAGGACGCGCTAACAAACTTATAAGCAAATGGGCTAAAAAATCTGCCGTTTCCTATCAAAAAACAGGACTTCCTCGAAGCGTTCATACCGGCAATCCAGTCAGAAAAGAACTGTTTGACTTGAATAGGAGCGATAAACCACTTCACAGAGGTCAGCTCGGAATTCCACTTGAGAATAAGGTTGTCGTTGCTACTGGTGGCTCACTGGGATCTACAAGAATAAATGAGTCTATAATTGGAGCTCTGGTGAACTTGAACCAAGTAGCTAATTTGACCATCTATCACATAATCGGGAATAGGGACTGGGACAAATTTAAACAACCTTTGTCTACTCATGGGATTGACTACAGGGCAGTGGAGTACGAAGAACAAATGCCGATTGTAATTAATTCAGCTGACCTGATTATCTCGCGAGCTGGAGGTTCGATAACTGCAGAGATAAAGCTAATTGGGATTCCTTCGATACTGGTTCCTTTACCGGGGGCACCGGGTGATCATCAAACTAAAAATGCTGAATCATTAGTAGAAGGTGGTTTAGCAGTCATTATCCCTGATAGTGAATGTAATAGTGAAAGAATTGCTGAAGAGATTAAAGACATTCTTTTCAATGAAAAGCGACTAGATGATATGGCTAACGAAAGATCTGGGAGACCGAGGAAAAATGCTGCCGAATGTATAGCCACGCTATTAACTGAGGAAGCAAAATGAGTGATGCAGAAGAGCGGCTTAGTATAGACCTTGATACACCAACTAATATCCACATAGTAGGGATAGGTGGAGCTGGAATGAGGTCCATCGCTAACGTTTTGTCTGATATGGGTCACGATGTGTCAGGAAGTGACCTTAAATATTCCACCGGGCTTGATCAGCTCAAAAGCAAAGGAATTAGGATCGAAATTGGTCATTCCGAATCAAACATAGGTGACGCAAATCTTTTAACTAAATCTACGGCTATTCCAGAAGGTAATTCTGAAGTTTCTTCAGCTCAGCTCAGAGGAATCCCAGTGCTAACAAGGGCTCAGATAATGGCTGCGATAACGTCAAAGAAAAGATCAATTGTGGTCGCAGGTACACATGGGAAAACAACTACATCTTCAATTCTTTCAGTAGTTTTGGCGGCTTCTGAGAGGCAGCCTTCTTTTCTCATTGGCGGAGACTTGAATGAAATAGGTTATGGCGCTCTTTGGAATAAGAATTCTGATCTTTTCGTTGTCGAAGGAGACGAATCTGATGGTTCTTTTTTAGAGTTAGATTCATCTATTTCGGTAATCACTAGTGTGGAATCAGACCATTTATCATTTTACAAGAGCGACTCGAAACTACAAGAAGCATTCAAGGTATTCGCTGAAGGAACAAAAGAAGCAGTTTATCTATATGGAGACCCGCAAGAGACTGACTATTTGCGAGGCCTTCCTAATATTCGAACATATGGAAGAGATTCTAAAAACACTTATCAAATTCGAAATTATCAAGGAGCAAGATTTTCTTCTTCATTTGAGATAGCTAAAGGAAATGAAGTTATCGGAAATTTTAACCTAGCAAGTCCAGGCTTTCATAATGCGTTGAATGCAACCGCTGCGGTAGCTGTAGCAATTGATTTGGGAATTAGTATAGAGAAGGTACAAAATGGGATATCGCAATTCGCTGGGGTTGCTAGAAGATTCCAATATAGAGGTGAAAAAAATGGCGTCTCCTTTATTGATGACTATGCACACTTACCAACGGAAATTCAATCAGCGATAAAAGCTGCGAGAGAAGGTAATTGGAAGAGAATTATTGCTGTATTTCAGCCCCATCGTTTTACGAGAACAAGTGACTTGGCTGTTTCCTTTTCGGACAGTTTCGGAGAAGCTGACGAGGTTATCATAACTGGTATTTACTCTGCTGGTGAAAAACCCATACCAGGCGTGACTGGAAAGCTGGTTGCTGATTCAGTCGCAGCGAAAAGAATTGGCACAAAAGTTCGCTATTGCGAACATCGCGAAGATCTGATTGCATTATTGAATGACCTTTTAGCAGAAGGGGATCTTTGTTTAACTTTAGGAGCAGGAGATCTTACGAATATTCCGAGTCAGTTGCTGGAGATCTAAAATCATGGAAAATTCTTGGAAAGTAATATCAAATCATATAAATCGAGAATTAAGTCGTGAAGCATCCATTTGCAACTACGAAATAGGGCTTCAAACGACATATCGAACTCTCGGGAGATGCTCCATCTTTGCGAAAGTTGAAACTGTTACTGAACTGGATCATGTAATGAATATTTCTAGAAGTAAGGACATGCCTGTTGCATTTATTGGGAACGGTTCAAATCTTCTGATTGCAG
>Ga0315315_10003761_pt1 | contig 13978 bp, 15 predicted proteins | sample M140m3416metaG_FD_203699 | JGI IMG/M metagenome (GOLD analysis project Ga0315315, IMG submission 203699) | Ammonia-oxidizing marine archaeal communities from Monterey Bay, California, United States - M1 40m 3416 | ecosystem: Environmental > Aquatic > Marine > Intertidal zone | place: USA...
ATCAATTGTCCCAAACAATAATTGTTTTTTGTTCATTAATTTTTTAGCTTTTGGAACATTATCTAAAATCCATTTAATTTTTGTACCCGAAAAATATGAGTCAATTAGTAAGCCAGTTTTATTAAAAATCATATTTTCTTTATTTTGTTGTCTCAACTTTTTACAAAAAGCTTCTTGTCTTCGATCCTGCCAAACAATTGCTTTGTAAACTGTTTTGCCAGTTTTTTTGTCCCACAAAACTGTAGTTTCTCTTTGATTAGTTATTCCAATTGTTAGTATTTTACCTCTTAATTTTTTTGCTTTAGCAATTACATCTTTTAAAGTTTTAACAGTTGATCTCCAAATTTCCTCTGGATCATGCTCTACCCAACCGCTTTTTGGAAAATATTGTGTAAATTCTTTTTGAGAAGAAAATACAGGCTTACCTTTTAAATCAAAAAGTATTGATCTGTTTGAAGTTGTGCCTGCATCTATAGAAATGATAAATTTTTTCATATTACTTATTTAAAATTCTTTTTTTTTCTTTTTCGTATTCATATCCACTTAATACACCGGCTGTATAAAGATCTTGTAAATTTTTTAACTGATCAGAAATACTAGTAGTAGCTTTTGATTCTTGTTTATCGTTAGCTAATAGATGAGAATAAGCAAATAATATTAAAAATAGAATTGTAAAAATTTTTTTCACCTGAATAGTTCCCAATTTAGTTCAAGTTTCTTGTCTTCAACAATTGCTTCAATCATACCTAACATTAAAGGTAATCGCTTAATATTAAAATCTTCCTTAACTTTCTTGCTAATTTCAATAGCTAGATCAGCACCTTCTACCGTTACATCTCTCATTTTTGTTTTTTTTGCCTCTGAAAAAGTCAATCCTTCCCCAATATAAGAACCCATTCTTGCATTTCTTCCTCCTCCAGAACTTACATACAGATCCCCCAAACCTGCTAAGCCTTTTACTGTTTCTTTTTTCCCTTTAAGGTGTTCAACAAATATTTCCATTTCATAAATTGATTGCTTAATTAGTGCTGATGCAGTGTTCAAATAATTTTTTTCTCGAATTTCATTTGAAGCATTTTTTGAACACAATCCTTTAGCTGCTCCTACTGACATTGAAAAAATATTTTTTATAGCAGCTGAAACTTCAACTCCATTTAAATCGTCAGATGATGAAGTATGGTAGTAACTAGTATTTAACATATCAGCTAATTTTTTTGCTGTTTGGATATCTTCATTAGCTATCACTACACTACTATGAATTCTATTGGCTAAACCAGCGGCTAAACAAGGTCCGCCAACAGCTGAAATGTTAACTTGAATTATCCCTTTTGAAATTAGCAATCTTTTAAGCTTATCAACTAATAATTCATACTTATTTTCATGAATACTTAATCCCTTCGTTAACATTAAAATATTTGGTAATTTTTTATCTTTAGAGATTAAATTCAATTGTTCGGAGACCCATTCAATTCCCTTTGAGCTTACCCCTAGAACTATCAAGTCAATATTTGATTTAAATAATTCATTAAATTTATTAAATTTAAATAATTTAATACCCTCTGGAATTTGAACACCGAGAGCAGGATGTAAATTTTTATTCTTAGTTATATTATCTATAAATTCGCTTTCTAAATGAGTACCAACAATACTGATATCGTGATTGTTATCTAGACAAGGTAAAGCAAAAGCAGAACCCATAGCTCCAGCACCTATTATCACTATTTTAGACATATTAATCTTTAAAAAATATTTTTTTGATAATTAAAAAAACTGATATTAACTCAATTTTTCCAATAATCATAAAGATAATCAAGCTTATTTTAGAAGTTGTGATTAAGCTTGCAAAATCCATATTTTCAATTCCAAACATTGCAGAATTAGTTGTGTTTGTGATTGTTAAAATTGATAACTTAAACGATTCTTCAAAATTAATATTATCAACTATTAGTATCCCTGAAAGTATAAACAAACTTATAAAAAATGAAATAAAAATTAAAAAGGAAATCTTCACATTTTCATCAGTAATTTTTTTATCCAAATTAAATATATTTTTATTAATTATGCTATTAGGACTAATTAATTTTATAATTTCTGAGGAAGCTGTTTTTAAAAGAATATACATTCTGGCAAATTTTATTCCTGAGGTATTTGAAATCAAAGATCCCCCAACTATAGTAATTAACAGAAAGTATAAGCTTAGATTATTATCGGAACTTATTAATGATAAACCTGAATTACTCAAGCTACTTAAAACACTTATAATGATATTTAATCCACTATAATCATTTAAGTAAACTAATAAAATAAGAACAAGTGACAAAATAATTAAATAAAAGTCTTCTCTATGTTCACGTATAACAATTTTTTTTTCAAAGATATTAATAATTAAGAAAAAATTTAACATAGATATTAATAAAGAAAATATGAATATTAATTTTTGAGGGTTAGAGCGAATAATTTTATCTATAGAATTTGTTGGTATAAATCCTCCAGCAGAAATTAAGCTCATACTAAGGTTTAATGAATTAAACATCCTTATTTCTGAAATATTCAATAATAAAAAAATAATAAAACTTAAAACAGAATATAATACGAAAATTTTAAATAATAAGTCTTTGATATTATTTTCTGAATTGATGTTTCCATCTCCAGAATAAGTTAATTCATTCATTTTAAAATTAAATTGCTTATTTGAAAAAACAATAATTAAAAAAAATAAAAAATATAATCCTCCTATCCATTGAGAAGATGATCTCCATAATATTAAGGTTGGATCAAGATACTTTATATTCTTAAAAATAGAAAAGCCTGTCCCAGTAATACCTGAAATTGATTCAAATAAAGAATTTAAGAATGTCACTTGATAATTACTTAAATAAAAAGGTAAAGAGATAAAAAAAGAAATGAGTATATAAACTAAAACTACTAATATTAACTGTTCTATAAAGTTAATTCTTTTTTCCGATTTTTTTCCAAAAAATATTAGTGCTAAACCAGTGATAAAAGAAGAAATCAAAGTTACAATATATGAATTGATACTCAAAAAATAGTCAAAATAAGAAGAGTATAAAATATTTATAAATGCCAAAATACTTACAGGAAAACAAAATAAACCTAAGTAGTAACTAATTCTTTTGAAATTCATTATTAGACAGAACTAACACTAAAAATACTCTCGACTTCTTTGAGTTGTTCTCTTTTTGCAAGAAAAACTACAAGGTCATCTTTTTCAAAAATAAAATTAGATCTTGGAATTATAACCTGATCTTTTCTTACAATCGCTCCTATTCTGATGTCTTCAGGCAAATTTGAGTCTCTAATCTTTTTATTTAATAATTCTGATTTTTCTAAAATTTTAGCTTCAATAAACTCATATTCGCCATCTAGAAGAGAGTAAACTGTTCCGATTGTCCCTCTATGAACATGTTCCATAATTCTTGAAACAGTCGTCATTCTAGGATCAACAAGATCGTCAATATTTAATGAGTCCTGTAATAAGTTATAATTTGTTTTATTTACTATAGCTATGGTCCTTTTTTTTAAACCTGTTTTTTCAGCTAATACACATGCCATCATATTATTCTCGTCATCATTTGTTAATGCTAACACTGTTTCGGAATCTTCAAGATTAGCTTCTTTAAGAATTTCTTCGTCTAATGCGTCACCGTTAATGACAATTGAAGACGACAACTCGCCCGCTATTTCTTCAGCTCTTTTTTTATCTTTTTCAATAATTTTTACTCTTACATCTTCAAAATTAGTTTCAAGCATTTTAGCTAAATTTAGACCAATATTACCACCTCCAATAATTAAAATATTTTTCGCAGCTTTTTCTTCGTGGCCAAAAGCTTTAAGTATTGGATTTAATTGTTCACTGCTTACTACTATGTAAACGTTATCTCCTTCTAAAATTTTATCGTTCTTTTTAAGATAAATAAATTTTTCTTTTCTTAGAGCACCTAAGATATTTGCTTTAAAATCTGGAAATTTTTTTGTTAAATCTTTTAGAGGTATATTTTTGATAGGACAATTTTTTTCAATAGAAATTTCTAACATTTTTACCTTTCCTTTTCCAAATGGAACATTGTCCAATGCACCTGGTGCCTCAAGTCTTCTATATAGCGATTTTGCCACTTCAAGTTCTGGAGAAATAATTACATCAATTGGTATGTTGGAATTATTGTAAAGTTTTCCCCATTTACCTTCTAAAAAATCTTTAGTTCTAATTCGCGCAATTTTTTTTGATATATTAAACAAAGAACTAGCAAGTTGACAAACTATCATATTAGTTTCGTCATTTCTTGTAACAGCGATAACCATATCAGCTTTTTCCGCACCAGCATTTTCTAATACTGTTGGCAAAGAAGCTCTACCTACAATACCTTTAACATCCTGGGTATCATTAATTTTCTTAATATCTTCAGATGATTGATCAATAACAGTTACTGAATGACCTTGGGCAGATAATTGTTTACTTATTGAAAAGCCAACTTTGCCAGCTCCACATATTATTATGTTCATTTTAATTAATACCTTTAATTCCTAAAGACTTTAGTTTCCTGTGCAGAGCAGATCTTTCCATGCCAATAAAATCTGCCGTTTTTGAAATATTTCCATGGTTTTTTTTTAACTGAGTAATTAAATATTCCTTTTCAAAATGTTCTCTTGCTTCTTTTAATGGTGCAGAAAAAGATTTTTCTAAAAGATTATGGTCACTCTCCATTGAAGAGGAAGACATTAAAATATCATCCATTAATTTATTAATATTTTCTTTGCTCTCATTCGCTGATAAGATAGTAACCCGTTCAACTAAGTTTCTCAACTCTCTTACATTTCCTGGCCAACTGTAAGTATACAAATTGTCATTTTTAATATCTATTTTTGGTTGTGGAACTCCATTTATTTCTGATAACTTTTCTTTAAAGTAATCAATTAACAGAGGTATATCTTCTGTTCTTAAGCTTAATGAAGTTAATTCAATTGGTACAACATTTAATCTATGAAATAAATCTTCTCTAAACTTTTCTAATTTAACTAATTCCTTCAAATTTTTTGAAGTAGATGAAATTAGTCTGATATTTACGTGGATATCTTTTGAGCCGTTTAATCTTTTGAATTTTTGATCTATCAAAACCCTAAGAACATTGGCTTGGGTTTCTAGCGGAATTTCTGAAACTTCATCAATTAATAATGTTCCTTTGTTAGCTCTCTCCAAGGCGCCAAAAGATATGTTGCCATCGTCAAATTCTTCACCAAATAATTCTTTTTCGTAAGTTTTTTCTTTAAGCAATGCTGCATTTAAAATTACAAAAGGGTCTTTTGACCTTTCAGAATTTTTATGTATTTTTCTTGCAACTAACTCTTTGCCTGATCCAGTTGGTCCCGAGATCAAAACTCTACTTTCAGATGATGATAATTTTTCAATTATTTTTTTTATTTTTGTTATTGAGGAACTTTTTCCAACTAAGTCAAATGAATGAAATAATTTATTTTCAATTATGTCTTTTTCTTTTTTTAAAGTTGATGTTTCCAAAGCCCTTTTTACGTAATTTAGTATTTTTTCTGTAGAAAAAGGCTTTTCAATAAACTCGTATGCTCCCAACCTAATAGCTTCTACAGCTATTTGTACAGTTGCGTGCCCTGAGATCATAATTACTGGAGTTAATTTATTCTTACTTATAATTAATTTTAAAAGATCAATGCCGTCCTTGTCAGCTTTATCTAATTTTATATCAACAATAGCTAAATCAGGTAATTTCTTATTGATCTCTAAAACTGCTTGATCATAATTTGCAGCTGAGCGAACATCGAAGTTTTGCTCTTTCAAAATATTGCAAATTAAAAAGCGTATGTCAGGATTATCGTCGATAACTAAGATATTTTTATGCATTTATTTTTGGAAATGAAATTTCAATATAAACTCCATTTCCATCTTTCCTATTTTTTATTAAAAAATCTCCAGAATGTTCATTAATTATTTTGCTAACTATAGGTAATCCTAAACCTGTTCCTTTTGTCTTGGTGGTAAAATAAGGCGTCATTACTTTTTTTGTATCTGGTATGCCTGTGCCATTATCTGTTAATTTAACTACTATATAGTCATTATTGCTAATAATTTCTATGTCAATTTTACCTTTAAAACTAGGGTTTTTTTTAACTAAGTCTAAAAATGACTCCTCAGAGTTTTTAATTAGATTGATAAAAACTCTATTGAGTTGCTCAGCATCACCATTGATGAATGATTTTTTGTGATTTACACTGACATTTAAAAAATTTTTTGATGACATTTTCGCAAAATCCACCGCTCTATTGATTACATCAATAATATTAACTTTTTTAAATGTTGGTCTTGGCATTCTAGCAAAATTTGAAAATTCGTTAACTAAACTTTCAATATCTTTAATTTGTCTATTGATTGTTTCCAAATATTTTTCAAAATCTTTGGTGTCGCTATTTATTTTTGTAGAGTATTTCTCTCTTAAACGATCAATAGATAATTGTATTGGTGTTAATGGATTCTTGATTTCATGAGCCAATTTTCTAGCTACACTTTCCCATGCTTCATGCCTCTCAGATGCAATTAATTTATCTTGTTGTTTTTTTAATCTTTCAATCATTAAGTTGAAGTTCTTGTTTAATTGTTTAAATTCATCATCTGTTTCAATATTTGGAACTTTTATATCTAAAGTTCCTTTGCTAATTGAGTCAGATGCGCTAATTAAATTTACAATAGGTTTGGTTAATCTAGATGCAAACGTAATAGCTATAGAAGTTGATAAAAATAATAATAAAGTAACTACGATAATGTAAATAATAGCAAAAGTGACTTTTATTCCTGTTTGACTATTTTCAACAGAATAGTAAAAACTTACGGCTTGCTCTGTTTCATTCAAATATCTTAAAATTTCTGAATCTATATTTCTAGAAATATATAAGTAAGTATCTACTAAAGAGCTTAATTTTGTCATAACAGTTGTTTTGTTTTCTAAGTTATTAGTGATAAAAACTGGCTTACCTTCTAAAACCTGATCATAATCTTCATCAGATGGAACAACAAATTCATCTTCAACATCTCTTATATCTGACATTAATATATTCCCAAGACCGTCGATTAAGTAAACATCGTCTATTCTTCTTAAAATTTTTTCAGATCTGACAATTTGTTGAAATCTTTTTTTATTAGAATAATAAAAACTTGATGCTCTGTTTAAACCAACGCTCATTAAAATAACGTCAGATTTTACATTTTCTTTACTTTCTTCTAGGTAATTTTTAGCAACATCATAAGAATTATTTACTGCATTGGTAATCTGCTTATCAAAATAATTTTGTATTCCAAAATTAAAAAGAAATAACGAAAATATAGCAACTACTAGGGAAGGTATGAGTGTAAAAACTGAAAATATTGAAATATATTTTAAATTTGTTTGAGAACCAGTTTTATTTCTTTTTCCTGTATAATAAAATCTATAAAAATTCTTGAAAATTAAAGAGAAAAAAATTAATAATAGAACAATATCTACCAATAACAAAATTTGTAAATTTTGATCTGTTAGAGGTACAAATCCTTCATTAATAAAGGTTAAAAATGTTACAATCCCCATAAAAATACATAAAAATGAAGATAAAATAATCCAATTAAAGTTTTTTATAATTTTAAACATTCTAAATTATCGTTAATTATTTATATAAATATAATATAAGTTAATACAATGAGTTTTTCTTTAATCATTCTTGCTGGAGGTAAAAGCCATAGATTTAAGTCTAATATCGGAAAACCTTATCAAAAAATTGCAGGTAAATCATTAGTAGAAATTAATGTCGATAAAGCTCGTAAATTCAAACAGATTAAAAAAATTATACTAGTCTTTAACAAAAAAGACTCTAAACGAGTTAAGTCTTTAAATTTAAAAAATGTACAATATGTTCTTGGAGGAAAAAATAGACAGCAATCTGTTTTTAATGGTTTGAAAAATTTAATCAAGTCGAAAGGAATATCAAAAGTTTTAATTCATGATGTTGCTAGACCCAATTTTTCATTAAAATTATTTGGCTCAATAATTAAAAATATGAACAATGCTAGAGCAGTGGTACCAAAAATTAATATTCAAGATGCTGTTAAACAAAAATTTAACTCGACTCATAGTGAATATATACTCAGTAAAAACAGAGATAGTTTATTTTTAACTCAAACTCCTCAAGCCTTTAATTTAAAAGAAATTTACAACTTGCATAATACAAATCATGCGAAATATAAAGATGATGATATCTCTTTATACATGGATTTGAATAGAATTAAATTTATTGAAGGAGAAAAGAATAATTTTAAAATTACCGATCTATCAGATTTAGAAAATTTAAAAAATATTTATAAGTCAAAAATAAATGTAGGAATAGGTTTCGATGTTCATAGACTTGTTCCTAAAAGAAAACTTTATTTAGCTGGACTAGTAATTAAGTCTCATTTGGGTACTTTAGGTCACTCAGATGGAGATCCTGTACTTCATTCAATTACAGATGCGATCTTAGGTGCTTGCAATCTGGGAGACATAGGGCAAATGTTTTCAGACAAAAATAAAAAATTTAAAAACATAAGATCTACAATTTTGCTACAACAAGTTATTGAAAAGATTTCAGCTAAAGGTTATTTTGTAAATAATTTAGATATAAATATAATTACTCAAACACCAAAAATTAAAAAATACAAAAATCAGATGATAGAAAATATTTCTAATCTTTGTAAAATTTCAAAAACACAAATTAATATAAAAGGTAAAACAACTGAAAAATTAGGCATTATTGGAAAAGAAAAAGCTATAGCTTGTGAAGTAATAACCTCGGTAATCAAATATGATTAAACTCTTTAATACAATTTTTGTTACCTTTTTCGGTATTGGAAAAATTAAATTTGCGCCTGGAACTTTTTCCTCTTTAGTCACATCAGTTATTTTATTTTATTCTTTTCATGTACTTAACATTTCTAATGAATTAATTTTATATATTTTACTAATTATCTTTTTTTACTCTTTTTATGCTGTAAATAACTACATTAAAGATAATAGTGATAAAGATCCTAAAGAAGTTGTAATTGATGAAGTAATAGGACAATCAATACCTATCTATTTATATGAATTAGCACATGAGTCTTCAGCTAATACCCAGGAAGCTGTGCTGTCTTATTTATATATTTTTTTACTATTTAGATTTTTCGATATAAAAAAACCTTTTCCGGCAAATTATATCGATAAGAATTTAAAAAATAGCTTAGGAGTTATTTTAGATGATGTGATTGCTGGCTTCTACGTTGTACTTACTTTAATAATATTCATGTTTATCAAATCGAAAATTTTCTTATGAGTTTAAATAAAGATATTGTGAGTTTGTTAAAAAGAAAAAAACATAAGATAGCAGTAGCAGAGTCTTGTACAGGTGGAATGTTATCTAACGCTATAACATCTGTTGATGGAGCGTCAAAAGTATTTACAATGGGCTTAGTTACTTACTCTAATTCTTCTAAAACTAATATTCTAAAAATTCCTAAAAAAATTATTCGAAAACACGGAGCTGTAAGCATTCAGTGCTGTTTATCTATGGTTAATAATTTAAGCAAGTTAAGTAAGAGCAATATATGCGTTTCTATTACAGGTATCGCTGGACCTACAGGTGGATCTAAACAAAAACCTGTGGGACTAGTTTATATTGGTTTAAAAATTGGGAAAAAAATAATTATAAACAAAAACTACTTTAAGAATAAAGGTAGATCTTACATACAAAAATCTACTGTAAAAAAAACTCTTAACTTAATTTTAAAACAACTGTAATTTTCAAATTGGGTAGGTAAACCTTTGAAATTCTACAATAAAATCTAACAAATGAGCTATAAAACTATTAAAAGTTAAAAAAATTAAAAAAACATTTATATAAAGAGCAAATACTAAAGAATTTCTTTGTCTTTTTCTTTCTAAAAAACTTTTATCTTCGGGCAACCATTCTTTATTTTTTGATTTAAAATCATAAGAAAACATCCAGTATGTAGTGTCACTTTCGTTAGAATCGCCTGTTCTAATACTTTTAATGTATGAAACTAAAAATTTACAAATAACTGATAAAGTAATTAATATTATTGTAACACCTAACATTATTTATATAGTTTAACTGCTCTTTCCTCGAAAGATTTAGCAATTTTACTAAGTCCCAATTCAAAAGATTTTTTCATTATTGAGTTTAAAATAGGATTTTTAAGCTCAAAATCAATAAAAAATTCTAGCTGTGTAGCACTATTTACTTCTTTAAATAACCATTCATTTTTTAAATGCTTTAATGGCCCTTGAAGATTAGTAACTATAATTTTATCTTTTTCTTTATAATAAGAAACTTGGCTTGAAAAAGTCTCATTTAAAAAACTCTTACCGACTTTTAAATCACCATTAAAAACAATTAAATCATTACTTTCATTTTTGTTATAAATTTTTCCTTCTATACACCAAGGTACAAACTCAGGATATTTTTCAATATCCAAAACCATTTCTATAAGTTGATTTTTTTTACAAGGAATAATCTTTTTTATTGATGCGGATGACATTCAAGTTGCTTGTTTCTTGCGTCTTGTAATTTTTTAAAATCTTCATCTGCATGATACGAAGATCTTGTTAGTGGTGAAGAAGATATTAATAAAAAACCTTTAGTATTTGCTATACTTTCTAATTCTTTAAATTCATCTGGATGATAATATCGATGTAGAGGATGGTGTTTTGCTGAAGGTTGTAAGTACTGTCCAATAGTTATGAAGTCGACTTCTGCTGATCTTAAATCATCCATCACTTGAATAATTTCTTCTTTGTTTTCTCCAAGACCAACCATTATTCCTGACTTAGTAAAAACTTTTTTGTTACATTGTTTTGCGTTTTTTAAAAGCTCTAAAGATGCAAAATATCTAGCTCCAGGTCTAACTTTATTATAAAGCCTTGGAACAGTTTCAATGTTGTGATTAAAAACATCAAGATCAGCTTCAAGAACTTTTTTATAAGCATCACCTTTTCTTAAGAAATCAGGAGTTAAAACTTCTATTGAAGTATTTGGATTTTTTTCTCTTGTTGTTTTAATCACTTTGTAAAAATGATTTGCACCACCATCTTTGAGATCGTCTCTATCTACTGAAGTAATAACAACATGTTTTAAATTTAATTTTCTAACAGCATTTGCAATTTTTGCTGGTTCAAAAATATCTAAGTTTATTGGTTTTCCTGTTTTAACATCGCAGAAAGCACAAGCTCTTGTACAAGTATCGCCCATAATCATAAATGTTGCATGTTTTTTACTCCAACACTCAGTTATATTTGGGCAGTTAGCTTCTTGGCATACTGTCACAAGATTATTCTGGTTTACAACTTGTTTGGTTTGAAAAAAAATCTGTGAATTTACAATTTTAGATCTAATCCATTCTGGTTTTTTTTTAATAGGATTAATTGGTTTATTTATCTTTTCTGGATGTCTTAATTTATTATTCATTTTAATTTAATCAAAATTTCATCTTTTGTCCCGTATCTTAATTTTTCTCTATATAACATGTCTAAATAATCTAAATCATTATTTGTTATTAATTTAATCTTTTTTTTTAAGTCCTTAATTTCTTTATTAAGAACTATTTCTTCTTGAATAAGCTCTTGATAAATTTTTTTCTTTTCAAAATATGACACTAAACCTCTTTCTCCACCAATAAGATTAATGCCTACATAAAGTGTAAGAAATATATTAAATAATATAAGTTTTTTATTTTTAAAACTCTCAATAAGCCGCATTTTTAGATTTTAGCCATTTTAGCTTGATTTCCAAGTTCTTCTTCTATACGTAACAGCCTATTATATTTAGCTACTCTTTCAGATCTTGCTAGAGATCCTGTTTTTATTTGAGATGATTCTACTGCAACTGCTAAATCAGCTATAAAAGTATCCTCTGTATCTCCAGATCTATGAGAGATAATTGTGCTCAAATTAGCTTTTTTTGCAATATCAACTACTTCTAATGTTTCGGTTAAAGTTCCAATTTGATTGGGTTTAACTAAAATACTATTAGCAGATTTATTATCTATTCCTTTTTTTAATCTTTTAGAATTTGTTACAAATAAATCATCTCCTACAATTTGAACATTTTTACCAATCTCTGTAGTAATTTTTTTCCAAGACTCCCAATCTTCTTCAGCAAAAGGATCTTCGATTGATTTAATAGGATAAGTCGAAGTTAATTTCTTATAATAACCAACAACATTATCAACTGAAGTAAAACTACTTGATTGAATTGAATATTGACCTTCTTTATTGATCAATTCGTTAGCAGCCACATCTAAACAAATTACTACATCTTTTCCAGGTATCAACTTTGATTTTTCTATAGCACTTACAATTAATTCAAGAGCCTCTTCATTAGTATTAATAGATGGAGCAAAACCTCCCTCGTCACCAACATTAGTAAGCATTTTTTTTGATTTTAATAAACTTTTTAAATTTTGAATAACAAGAAAGCATTTTTCTACTGCATCCATAAAATTTTTTGCAGAATCTGGTCTAATCATAAACTCTTGGATATTTAAGTCATTATCTGCGTGTGATCCGCCATTAATAATATTCATTAAAGGATTTGGTAAAGAGAAAGATTTTCCTAAGTTTTTATAAAGTGGTTTTTTTACTGATAAGGCTGCTGATTTTGAACTTGCTAAAGATACAGCTAAAGTTGCGTTCGCTCCAAGATTTTTTTTATTTTCACTGCCATCTAAATTTAATAAAACTTTATCAATTTTAGATTGATCGGTTGGATCCAATCCTTTTAAACTTGATACAATCTTTTTATTAATATTATCAACTGCTTTCTTAACACTTTTGCCTAAAAAATTATTTTTATCTTGATCTCTCAATTCATAAGCTTCGAAAGCTCCTGTAGATGCACCAGATGGTGATATAGCTGTAGCTGAGATATCGTTGTCTAAAAAAACTTCTGCTTCAACAGTTGGGTTTCCTCTGCTGTCAAAAACTTGACGACCTTTAACGTTGATAATTTTTGCCATTTAATTATTTTTTAATTAACTTATCTATTTCTGTTAATTTTTTTAATAAATTTTTTATTTCATTTAATGGCACCATATTTGGACCATCTGATGGCGCATTATTTGGATCTTCATGGGTTTCCATAAAAATTGCACCAACTCCTACAGCAATTGCAGCTCTAGCTAAATGAGGAACAAATTCTCTTTGTCCTCCACTTTTCTCGCCCATTCCTCCAGGCTGTTGAACAGAATGAGTAGCATCAAAGACAATAGGAAAACCGAATTTCGACATAATAGGTAATGCTCTCATATCTGATACTAAAGTGTTATAACCAAAACTTGCACCTCTCTCAGTAATTAAAATATTTTTATTCCCGGAATCTTCAATTTTTTTTATGACATTAGCCATATCCCATGGAGCTAAAAATTGACCTTTCTTTACGTTAATAATTTTTCCTGTTTTAGCAGCAGCAATAAGTAAATCTGTTTGGCGACATAAAAATGCAGGTATTTGCAATACATCAACATGGTCGGAAACAATTGAACATTGTTCGGCTGTATGAATGTCTGTTAAAACTGGAACCCCAACTTCTTTTCTAATTTTATCAAAGATAGGTAAAGATTTTTCTAATCCCATACCTCTTTTGCCTTTAAGGCTTGTTCTATTAGCTTTATCAAAAGAAGTTTTGTAAATTAAGTTAATTTCAAGTTCTGAAGTAATCTTTTTAAGTTCTGTTGAAATTTTTACTGCATGAGCTTCGTTTTCCAATTGGCAAGGTCCTGCGATTAAAGTGAATGGATTATCGTTAGCTATTTCAAAATTAGCACATTTTATTTTATGATTATTCATTTTTTTGAATTAATTTTCGCAGCTTTTATAAATGATGAGAATAAAGGATGTGGTGCTAAAGGTCTAGATTTAAATTCTGGATGAAATTGGAC